>Ga0210397_10000015_pt1 | contig 221213 bp, 177 predicted proteins | sample IncBWH2OmetaG_FD_160126 | JGI IMG/M metagenome (GOLD analysis project Ga0210397, IMG submission 160126) | Forest soil microbial communities from Barre Woods Harvard Forest LTER site, Petersham, Massachusetts, United States - Inc-BW-H-2-O ... | reverse complement strand
TCGGCGGAGGCTCCAAGAAACCACCGGCCGATATCGAGTGGAAAGTTAAGACCCTGCTTAAGAAGTTCTCTGATGGAAGCCGGATGAATTATGCCCAGCGCTTCCGCTATACCACCATCCAGCAACGCTATGCACTCTACAATGCCTTATGGCAGCAAAAGCTGGTGATCAAGGAAGAAGGATATCGCCGTCCGCAGGACGCTGTGCTGGGAATCCAGGGATTGCGGTCGGACGAAGAGCATGAAGCGGCGAAGGCGCTTAAGCATCATCATGGCCCGGTCACGGCAGATCGCCCGTTCAGCACGTCTTTTACCGATGCCGATACAGATTCGAAACAGGTTGAGTCTCTCTATCAGGCGTTGACTGAGGCGCGCAAGAAGGTTGGTGAGAACAGCCCCGCCAACCTGGATTCATTCAAAAAATTCGTGAAGCAGAAGACCACACAACTGCAAAAAGAATATGGCTGCAAAGCAGTGGAATATACCGTTGAAATGCAGAACGGGCAGGCCAAGCTGAAGGCCAAACCGAAATAGATTCTCACCGCAAAGGTGCGAACACAATTATTTCTGCGCAGCTGAGAATTCTGTTCAAATTTCAGATCCCTTTTGACTTATTCAGTTTTCAAAGATCCATTTACAAAATGCAGTGAATTCGCTGGAGCGACAAAGGCTCTAGCTCTTTTTTTTCTTTTTGGACGCCGCGGACTTCGTACTGCCTGACCCGCATTTGCATTTGCGAAAGAGCTCTTTGCATTTGGGACAGCGCAGCCCAACAGCAATTTCATATTCCGAGTCGGTGATCCTGCGCCGTGATGTTGACACGGTGAAAGATTGGTCAAGATATTTCATGAGTTCTCTTTCAGTCTAACCTACAAGCTTTTTTAGTCGTTTAAAATTTTTTTTCACGATCTGCCATGCGAAGAGCTGCAAGGGGCTTCCGGCAAAGGCGTGGGCAATGGCGAAAACATTGATGACGCGAAAATGGCTGTCATTCACCACCACGTAAGCAGGCTCAGAGTAATGCGGACGAAATTTGTATTTGTAATACTCAAGACCTTTGAAGTTATAAAGCGGATTAGCAGTCGCTCGCATGAAGCGGAACAGTGCGCGCAACCATGCCGGCCCGGGTTCGCCGGGTGGCAGGGCGCGGGCGGAAAGAGGCACAAGGCCCATGGTGACTTCACGGAAATTTTCGCGCGCAAATGCAGTCATGGCAGAGTGCACCAACAACTCGCTTGTTCCCAGCGGCGATTGAGCATCATGCGCCCATTGCTCAAAGAGCCATCCTTCGCGGTTAGGCATCGGCGAGCAGAGCAGGTAAGCGATGGTCCGCTGATGACGCGTGGCAACAAAGAGACGGCGGTCGGTCAATTCTCCAAAAATATCTGGCTCGATGAGAAAGTGCAGCGGCGGCAGGTGTTTTCTGCTGAGCCATTGCTGCCGGATATCGCGCAACTCCCGCGAAGCGGCGGCAATGGTTGCCGGCATTTCCGTGACTTCAACGCCTTTGCGTCTGGCGCGCGAGATCTGGTATCGCAGCGAGGCGTTGGATTTTACGATCGCTTCCCAGCCCATTGGATTCCAGTAAGGCAGCGCACCGATGGAAGCGATCGAGTGATTCGGAGAGTTCTCAACCACGCCGGCAAAACGCGGACCAACGTGAAAGTAGCAAACATTCTCTTTCGCTCGCGTGGCATCGGCCTCAAACTCTTCAATCACGGCGTGAATTCTCTGCGGATCGCAGATAGGCGCGCCGGCAACAACACGAACGTTACTGCTGGTAATGTAGCCGATCACCGCATCGCCTGCTCGGCTGAACCAGTGCTGAATGCCCGGGTTCAGGATTTGATAGGCGATCGGATTCAGACTATGCGCGAAAACAAGTTCACGCGCGAGCTCCGGGCTGGTGTTTGAAATTAAAGACACATGATTGAAGACTTAAAACTCAAGTTTTATTTTCCCGTGTACGTGACTCTCCAGATGATTTTGGAGCCATCATCGCTCACAAAAAGTGATCCATCATTGCCCACCGTCACGCCCACCGGACGTCCCCAGACATGGTCGTTATCCACCACAAATCCGGTCATAAAGTCTTCGTACACGCCGGTCGCTTTGCCGTTTTTCATGGGCACGCGGACCACCTCATAACCGGCGCGGCGGCTGCGGTTCCATGAGCCATGCTCCGCGGCAAAGATGTCTCCGTGGTATTCCTGCGGAAACTGCTTGCCTTCATAAAACGTCATCTCCAGAGACGCCATATGCGGCTGCACCAGCACGTCCGGCACAATCACTTTGCTCTGCAGCTCCGGATGCTTGCCCTGATGCTTGGGGTCCCAATTCGCCCCAATGTAATACCAGGGCCAGCCGTAAAAGCCGCCGTCTTTGATCGACGTGATGTAGTCCGGCGGAAGCGCATCGCCCAGCTCGTCACGCTCGTTGACAGATCCCCAGAGCTCGCCGGTTTCCGGGCTCACGGCAATGCCCACGGCGTTGCGCAGGCCGGCCGCGTAGATGCGGCGTCCGCTGCCATCAGGATTCATCTCCAGCACATCGGCGCGCTCTTTTTCTTCCGGATGCGTGTCCGCATCGTCATTGTTGGAATGCGAGCCCACGGAGACAAACATCTTCTTGCCGTCTTTGGAAAAGGCGATGTCGCGCGTCCAGTGGCCGCCGCCGCGCAGGCGTCCTCCGCCAGGCAGGTCGGCGATTTTCTGCGCCTCGCCGCGCGCTTTCATCTCGCCCGAGTGGTAAGCAAAGCGGACAACCGAATCCGTGTTGCCCACATAAACCCATTCCGGGTTTGCTCCCGGAGGATAAAAGGCAATGCCAAACGGCTGTGAGAGGCCCGTGGCAAAGGTCTCCGTCTGCGCCGCCTTGCCGTCTTTGCCGATGCCGCGAAAAACCTTGATCTCGCCCTTGTGGCTCTCGGCCAGAAAAATATCGCCATTGGGCGCGGTGCGCATCTCGCGCGGATAATCCAGGCCTTCCGCATAGACCTCTACCTTGAATCCGGCCGGCACCTGTGGCATGGCGCCTTTTGGACGCGGGGCCATCTCCGGACCGTTATCTACAGATTGCGTCGCGTGTGGCTGGGGCAGGTCAGCGGCGGTGATTTTGCGGAAGGTTCCGGGCTTTTGCTGTGTCCAGTCGGCATAGGCGGCCGTTCCGGTGATGGGGTGGTCTTTGCTTGTGCCTGCTTGCGTTGCGCCAGAGCCAGCGTTGGACGATTGGGGGTAAGAAGCCATGGGCAGCAGTGCAGTAAGAAGCAGAATGGATTTATGGAGCGCTCGCATGAATCGTGTCCTCAGGTGTTTTCAGATGCGCCAAAGATTTTATAAACGGGGTTGGGATTACCCGATGACCCGATCACCCACCCGGGCCTCCCCCCTGTTCCCTTCGATTAGGATTCTAAAGGATTTACACAATTCATCCCCGGTAATGGCTTTTCTCTGATGCGCCTTGGGCGATGGATCCAATCTCATTTGCTCTCCTTCGCGTTCCTTCGTGTCCTTTGTGGTGAGGCCCGGTTTTCCGATGTCCCGATGACGCGCGGTGTCGGCGATCAACCGATCTAGCTGTGCTTCGCATGCCCCTCCCCCTCTGCACTCATCCCAGTTTGGCGTAGGTTTCAGAGAGGTCATCCCAATCCATCCCAATTTGGCGTAGACTTCAGCAACTTACCCCAAATTGGCGTAGGGTTGAGCGATGCGATCCGGAGTCTTTAGCGACCGAGCTAATAACCAAATACTAAAAACTAAGTTCTGCTTTTCCATTTTCAAAGAGCGCCACAACTGCTTTCCTTGCTGAAAGGGAAATAGCGCAATATGCCATTTATTCGCCCATCATGTCAATGCGAATACAGACCCAAAATGAGAACTCTTGGAAATTTGGCTATCAGTTAGAGCCATCTGATCTGTATTGATGGCCTAAATTTCAGTTGATTTTGTAGTTAGGACATGACCGGACATTCAGCAGTGGGTCGCAAAAGACAGTGACCGGTATGACTGTACGACTTCGCAGATGATTTTGTCGCTGAGTCTCGCTATAGTAGGGATGGTTCAAGCGAACAATCATCGCGGTTACCGCTGATTGTTCGACCAATGAAATTCTTTGGGGCATGTACGGTTTCCTGTTAAACTTCGTACAGGAGACCAGTACCCAAACGCACGACTTGTGACAATCGCGATTTCGATCAAGATAAACGACGGCCTTGTCCTTGCCTCGGACAGCGCATCCACCGTTCTCGGACAAGTCCCAGAAACGGGTGAATTACAAGTCTTAAATGTCTATAACAACGCCATCAAAGTCTTTAATCTACGAAAGGGACTTCCGATCGGCGCAATAACGTGGGGTTCAGGTAGTATCGGCCAAGATTCAATCACAACGATTATTAAGGATTTAAGAGAGCGCTTTACAGGCGACAATCCAGATCATCTAGATTGGGAGATAGATCCAGATAGTTACCGGATTGATGAGGTCGCAAACAAACTAAAACAGTTCGTCTACGATAATCTTTATTTGACTGCATTTAAAGATTTTCCTCAAAAGCCATCGCTAGGCTTTATCGTTGCAGGATATTCCGCGCGTGCACCCATAGCTGAGGAGTATCAGATAGATATTCAAAATGGTCAGTGCAGTGGTCCGCGTTTATTAAGGAAGCAAGAAGAATCAGGAATGACATGGGCAGGAGAACCTGAGGCGTTGAACAGGTTGATAAGTGGGATTGGAGGCGGCCTCCCAATGACATTGCAGCAGGATTTCGGAGTACCTGAAGAAGAAATCCCCGGTGCAATTTCAACCATCAAACAAAATCTGACCGTTCCTATGATACTCCCGGCAATGCCCCTTCAAGATGCTATTGATTTAGCCGAATTCATGGTAGACGTAACAATCAAATTTGCGCGTTTTACACCTGGGCCACCAACCGTAGGAGGCCCAATTGAAATTGCTGCGATAAGCAAACACGAAGGTTTTCGGTGGGTTCAAAGGAAATATTACTTTAGTCGGGAACTTAATCCTGAGGAAAAGTTCACAAGAGTATATGAACCCGATAACAAGGAAGGAACAACGTCACAAAATGAAAAAGGAGGACAAAAAAATGCCTGATTTTAACCCGCGGCCACCTATCACCAGTGATAGTAGTTCTGTAACTATGTCACCTTGTACGCAACCCACTCAAGGCAACGGTGTCCCCTCCTACAGCTCTATGTCATACACAGTTGTGAATGCCACACCTGTGGTTGTGCAGAGCAATGTAGAGCCACCAAGGCCTTTGAATGAGGCGACCATTCGAGTTATCAATTCCGTTTTCCATGCCAAAGTAAATGAAGCGGCAATTCGTCGTGATGAGAGCGAGGATTTTTAAGCGTTGTATTTGACTCAAGAAAGTGAAGGGTTTGATACCACAAGCCTGCGACAAGGGGATATCTTAGCTGGTATCCCCTTTCCTTTGTTAGATCGTCAATCTTTGACTATTCTTGGTGCAATTCAAGAAAATTATGACTACACGGGCCTCCCAATAATTTCAGCACGTACTCATAAGCATCGTTTCGATAACGAATGGGTTACAGCACAATTGCCCATTCGATTTGGGCTATGCGCGGTTCTTTCAAATTGCTGCGATTTAGAGCCACGAAATGGGAAAATTCTAGCGCGTACGATAACATTAGCGCGGCTGCGCCCAGTGAGCGCAGATATCCGACATGATCCCATTCGTTTTGCGAGTTTAAGTTCTAACAAAGATCCGCGCGATCCGGTCGACCCCGGATATATCGATTATTTCTATCTTCAATCTCACACTTTATTGCAGAATCAAGACTGGAATGTTGAATATAGTCAATGCCTTAGTATTCCGTCTTCCGACATAAATATCTTACTGCGCAAGAAAACTCTTCAGCTTAATGATCGGACCCGAGTGAAGTTCAAAATAAAATTAGCCTTCACCCTGGGTAGGCTTAATAACGATGAAGCGCAGGCTGGTTTGGAAAATCCTTGGCAAGAACCGAAATCTGTGCCGACCGAAGGTCATCCAGAACAGGGGTAAGTTTGCGAAGCAGATATAGTGTCTACATTGAATGCAAACGAAGGGTTTGCGGAAAATGAAAGGCATGTCAGGTCAAAGGGTGAAAGTCAATGTTGAGATGAGGAAAACCAAAAACCAGGACGTGATGTGGATCAACAACCTGGAGTATATCCCGTCGGGAGCATGACCGCAGAGTGTTTCAGGAATTTTGGAAGGGCTTCGAGTTGCTTTCTTTGCAGGTGGCGAAGCCCTTATTGATTTGACTTCAATTTACTGCTTTCCAACCCGGTTGCACGCCCTCCTTTTGCACTGATACCTTATTCCTTAATCCTTCACCCTTCCGAGGAAACAACCGAGTGCCCAAAATTCAGCGAGCTATCCTGAGCGTCACCGATAAAACCGGACTGGTCGAGTTTGCCAAACAGCTTGCCGACATGAACGTGGAACTGGTCTCCACTGGTGGAACGGCCAAGCAGCTGCGCGATGCCGGCATCAGCGTGAAAGACATCTCTGACCTCACCGGCTTCCCGGAGATGATGGATGGCCGCGTGAAGACGCTGCATCCCAAGGTGCATGGCGGCATCCTGCATATTCGCGGCAATGAGAAGCATGTGGCTTCAGCCAAGGAGCACGGCATTCAGCCCATCGACATGGTGGTGGTAAATCTTTATGCCTTTGAGAAGACTGCCTCCAAGGCCGGCGTGCATTTTGACGAGGTGATCGAGAACATCGATATCGGCGGGCCGTCGATGGTGCGGTCGGCAGCCAAGAATTTTCGCGATGTGGCGATTGTGACCTCGCCGGACGACTATGCTGCCATCGCCAAAGAGATGAAAGATTCCGGCGGCGAGCTGGGATTAGCGACACGCTGGCGTCTGGCACAGAGAGCGTTTGCCACGACGGCAGCTTATGACAGCGCGATCGCCGCTACACTGGCCGCAACTGGATTGAGCGAAGACACGAAACAATTTCAGCTTCCGCAGGCCGGCAATGATTTTCCGGCAGTCCTGCGCTTTGGCCTGAACAAAGTGATGGATCTGCGTTATGGAGAGAATCCACATCAGCGGGCCGCCATGTACTCTGACGGTTCTGGCACGGGTGTTGGCAACGGAAAGCAGCTCCAAGGCAAGGAACTTTCATTCAACAACATTGTTGATCTGCAGGCGGCGTGGGACCTGGCGCAGGAATTTGAAGAGACGGCGTGCGCCATTATCAAGCATACGAATCCGTCGGGCGCGGCCACGGGCAAAAATTTACTGGAAGCTTACATGAAGGCCAAAGAGACCGATCCGGTCTCGGCCTTTGGCGGCGTGATTGGCGTGAATCGCGTGATTGATGGAACGGCCGCGGAAGAGATTGCCAAATTATTTGTGGAGGCCATTGCCGCTCCGGAATTTTCTCCTGAAGCAAAAGAGAAATTTGCCGCCAAGAAAAACCTGCGCCTGGTGGAAGTGAAATCTAGTATGCAAAAGTTTGCCATGAAGCCGGTTTCCGGGGGAATGCTGGTGCAGGATGCGGATGTGCGCCCGCTCGCCGATGCGGACCTGAAGATCGCCAGTTCGCGCCAGCCTACCGCGGAAGAGATGCGGGCCCTGCTGTTTGCCTGGAAGGTCTGTAAGCATGTGAAATCAAACGCGATTGTTTATGCGCGTGAAGGGCAGACGGTGGGTGTGGGCGCAGGGCAGATGTCACGCGTGGATTCCTGCAAGATTGGGGCAATGAAGGCGATCTTACCTTTGAAAGGTACGGTAGCGGCTTCAGACGCCTTTTTCCCATTTCCAGATGGTGTGGAAGAGATTGCCAGGGCCGGCGCAACGGCCATTATTCAACCCGGCGGATCCATGCGCGATCAGGAAGTAATTGATACGGCAAACCGCTTAGGGCTGGCGATGGTGCTCACAGGTGTGCGTCACTTCCGTCACTAGTCAAGAATTGTAATGTCATGCAAAAACTACGGGACTAAGGGCTAGAATTAGCTCAGGATAAAGGTGAATAGCTGCTACCGGGAATAGCGCCTGTGCATCCAATAAAAAGGTAAATTTCGGTCCGTTCTATGACTTTCATAAAAACACGCTTTCTTATGGCAGGCATGCTCCTGCTCTTAGCAGTCTCCGTTCAAGCGCAATCCGGCGCCACCCAGAAGGCGCCAGCGTCTTCAAAAAAAGATTCAGCGGCGAAAGATACTACGTCCACGCAGAACAAGACGGACAAGCAGCCTGACCAGGCTGAGGCTTACTATCATTTCTCTCTTGGCCACATGTATGAAGAGATGATGGCGATGTACGGACGCGCGGAATACGCCAACAAGGCCATCGATGAATACCGGCTGGCCCTGGAGAACGATCCTTCTTCTGAATATCTGAATACGGCGCTGGCTGAGCTTTATGCCAAGACCGGCCGCATCCGTGACGCGGTTGTAGAAGCACAGGACATGATCAAGCGCGACCCGAACAATCTGGAGGCGCGCAAACTTCTGGGAAGAATTTATGTGCGTTCGCTGGGCGATTTGCAGCCGGGAACGCAATCACACGAAGTGCTGGGACTGGCCATTGAGCAGTACGAGGCCATGGTCAGGATTGAGCCCAAGAATCCTGATAATCATCTTGTGCTCGGCCAGCTTTATGCCGCAAACCGGGACCTGATCAAGGCAGAAAACGAATACAAGACCGTCATTCAGCTTGATCCTGATTCAGAAGACGCGGTTGTGAAACTGGTTTATCTGTATAACGACGAGGGTGACACCAAGAAGGCCAATGAAGTTCTGGCTTCAATCCCGGCAGCGCAGCGCACCTCAAAGATTTACTCTGCTATGGGCACCACCTACGAGCAGCAGAAAGACTATAAAAAAGCTATTGAATCTTTTAAACAGGCCCTGGCGCTCGACAAAGAAAATCTTGACGCAATGCGCGGACTGGCCCAGAACCTGGCCAACGACAATCAGATAGAAGCATCGCTGGAGCAATACCGTGCGATTCAGGATGCCGATCCGCAAGACGCTACCGCTGCGCTGCGTGTGGCAGAAATCTATCGCAGCATGGGCAAGTTTGATCTTGCCATGGAGAACCTGAAGAAAGCGGCTGCGCTTGAACCGGACCTGCTGGAGATTCCTTATAACCAGGCGCTGATTCTGGAGGCCCAGGGCAAATACGATGACGCTGCGGCAATCCTGCAGAAGTTGGTGAGCCATCCGCTGACGGCGGATGCGCGCGCAGTTGACAAGAGCACTCGGGCATTGTTCCTGGAGCGGTTGGGAAATATCTATCGTGAAGAAAACCGGCCCATGCTGGCGATTGAGACCTTCCGCAAGATTATTGATCTGGGCGGAAAAGAAGCGTCACGCGGCTATCAGGACCTGATTGAGGCGTATCGCGACCAGAAGCAATGGGCGGAAGCCACGCGGGTAGCGAATGAAGCTGCAAAAAAGTTGCCGGACGACAAAGACATCAAGCTGACACTTGCGCAGCAGATGGCGGATTCAGGCAAGGGAGACGAAAGCGTTCAACTGGCCAAGTCAGTGCTGAAGGGCGGCCCGGAAGATCGCGATTCGTACATCATGCTGTCACAGATTTACATGCGGCTGAAGCGCTGGAAGGATTCAGAAGACGCTCTGGCGCAGGCAGAGAAGCTGGCGGCGCATCCTGAAGAAAAAGAATATATTCGCTTCCTGCAGGGCTCGATCTATGAGCGGCAGAAAAAATATGACCAGGCGGAGCAGGCGTTCCGTCAGGTGCTGCAACAGGATCCCAGCAACAGCATGGCGCTGAATTATCTGGGATACATGCTGGCCGACCGCAATACGCATCTGGAAGAGGCGCTAACGCTGGTCAAGAAAGCGCTGGACCTTGATCCGCAGAATTACAACTATATCGATTCCCTGGGCTGGGTCTATTTCAAGCTGGGCAATTACGACCAGGCGGAAGAGAACCTTCGCCGCGCCGCGGACAAGAGCCCAAATGACGCAACGATCCAGGACCACCTGGGCGAGCTCTATGCACGCACCAATCGCTTCAAGCTTGCGGCCGCACATTGGGAGCACGCACTGGATGAATGGAACAAATCAGTGCCGGCCGATGTCGACCAGCAGGATGTGTCCCGTGTTACCAAGAAGCTGGAAAGCACCAAAGTCAAGCTGGCGCAGCAGGTGCAGAAGGAATAGTCTTCCAAACCAATTTAGAAAAAAGCCCTTCGCTTAAAAACGAAGGGCTTCTTGTTTTAGTGAATCAATTGCACCCGGGGTTAGATTGATTGCTGATTTTGCTGCGCGAGATCGGGCCTGTTCATCAGGCTCATCATATGGCTGATATCGAAAGCCTCGCGACGAATGCGCTGATCATAGTAGGTCAGGGTAATTGCGATAGCGCTGATGGGACCGAAAAGGATCGTAGTAATGGTCGCAATCACCTGGTCCCATGCTTCTTTGGCAATTCCATGGTTTCCGAAAGCCAGGCCTACGGCCGACAAAATAGTTCTGAGTACCAGTGCCATGATAAACGCTAGAATAGCAGCCAGGAAATAAACCACAATCACCCGGCCAACCGATCCTGAGGTTAACGTCGAACTGCGCTTTAATCCCTGGCCGGGCGCAATATTCTCAAGAACAACAGCAGGTACGGCCAGTCCATATAGTCCTGCCCAATAGATTCCGGGGACTACTAGAAGAATGATTCCCACGATGATGATCAATCCAACCGCGATTGACACCCCTAGAACCCGCATTACTTTATCGGACACACGGGAGAAACACGATGCCGCGGTGGTAGGCGTTTCCAGATAGATGTCAGATACACCAAGCGTAGTAGCGGCGGTAACCAGCGATGTAGCAAACAGGGAGGCAAAAACTGCGACAAGGCCGCCAAGCGCAGCCAAAAGAGAATTAGGTTCGGAACTGTTTTGGGCTGCAAGCTTTGAACCCAGCTGTAGCACCAGCACGATGGAGTTGGGAATTGCGCTGATGGTGACAAACAGCACAAAGTTGTTGCGATAGATATTGAAGGTCTCGTCAAGAATTTGTCCGAGCGATAATGGGCGGAGCGTGCGGGCCATTCCTTCTCCTGTAAAGACAATTGTTGTAAGAGTTGCGGAATTGTACCTGAGAACGGGTCGCTGGGATAAACTAAATTATGCTCGCTTCTTATGCGTTGCGTGCCGAAGACAGCCGTGGACGGCGCTATCCTGAGGCTGGGCATCCTTATCGCAACGACTTTCAGCGTGACCGTGACCGCGTGGTGCATTCGCGCGCATTTCGCCGCCTGGAAAATAAAACGCAGGTCTTCACTCGAAGACACTCGGACCATTTTCGCAACCGGCTCACGCACACCATAGAAGTAGCGCAGATATCGCGCACAATTGCTGCCGAGCTGCGCCTGAATGAAGATCTGGTAGAGGCCCTGGCGCTGGTGCATGATGTGGGGCATCCGCCGTTTGGGCACGCAGGTGAGCGCACTCTAAATATCGCCATGCAGGAGTATGGCGATCTCTTCGATCACAACCTGCATGCCCTGCGCATCGTGGAACAATTTGAGCAGCGTTATGCGGATTTTCTAGGATTGAACCTGACGTTTGAAGTGCGCGAAGGAATCGTGAAGCACTCGCGTGACTACAACGCGAAGGAATTTCCTCAGCTGGCTGAGTATCTGCTGGATGCGAGTCCGCCACTGGAAGCCCAGCTGATTGACCTGACAGATGAGATCGCGTATTCCACGGCTGACCTGGACGATGGGGTGGAAGCAAAAATCCTTACGCGAGACCAGATCCGGCGAGATGTGCCAGTGTTTGCGCGTTTGCATGCTGAGGTCGAGCAGCTCTATCCAACAGCGCCGGAAAAACTTAAGTTCAATGAGACGCTCAAGCGTGTGCTGGACCGCCTGGTGAGCGATCTGATTGTCAATACGCAAAAGCAAATCGATGAAGCCGGAGTGAAGTCAGTTGAGGACGTGCGGAAATTTCCGCAAAGGCTCTGCAGCTTCAGTCCTGAGGTTGAGCTGGAGAGGCGGCAGATAAAGGATTTTCTATATCAGCATGTCTATTTCAGCCCTGCGTTGCAGCGGGATAAGCATCAGGCAGAACAGGTGATCTCAGAGATGTTTGCGTTTTTTATGGCATCACCCAAAGAGTTGCCGGCAAGCTACCAGGAAAAGACGCGCCAGGAACCTCTCTATCGAGTTGTGTGTGATTACATTGCCGGTTCAACTGACCTCTTTATCCTGGACCAGCATCAGCGCTTTTGTCCGCTAAAGAGGCAGGTAAGAGTTTAGCTTCTCAGGCGCGCGTAAGCTTGGAACTTTTTTCAAATTCTTCACGTATCATCTGTCACGCACACTTGTGCCCTTGGAGAAAGCATGAAACCTCTGATTGTTCGCCTTCTGGTGTTGTTTGCGTCTTTTCAGCTCACTCTCTGCCTGCAAGCCCAAAGCCCCGTCGATAAGGATTTTGTCCCTAACGGAAAGGTGGAGATGACATTGGAATCAGGCAACTATGAAATCCAGCCAAGCTCTGACAACAAGATCCATGTGCGCTGGAATGAGGCGCTCAAAAGTGTCCGGGTAAAAGTGGACGTCAACGGCAAGTCTGCTGATGTTCGCGTAGAGAACACGCCCCATGATAATTTCCACGCCACCATTGAGATTCCGGCAGAAACCAGCATGAGAATCCGCATGACCGCTGGCAACATTACGGTGAGTGGAATCAAAGGCGATAAGGATATTGAGCTCAATGCCGGTAACCTGAAGATTTCTGTCGGCGACTCGAAAGACTGGGGCAAGGTGGATGCGTCCGTGACGGCAGGAAACGTCGTCGCCTCACCCTTTGCCGCCAACAAAAGCGGGCTGTTCCGTTCTTTTGACTGGAATGGTCCCGGCCGTTACCGTCTCCATGCCCATCTCATGGCCGGAAATATAGACTTGATCAAGTAACCATTAGAAATTATGGAGGGCCACTTATGCCGAAAGAATGAGAGTACCTCATCTCAGGTATCTAAACAAAACTAGTGGCGCTGCATCCATTTCAGCGCATGCTCGCCTAAGAATAGACCGACCAACACATACAACGGCCATAAGTATGGATGGCTGCAAAGTGCGTTCCAGTAATCGACAGATGGGCTTTTCCAGAGCAGTATTTGAAGTGTGGCGCCACCTACCAAAGTCGCTCCAGCTCCGATAATGCGAGCAATCCATATCTTGACGACTAGCATTTGCAAATTAATGTGACAGTGATCCTTCGTGACGATTCTATTCCGATGCCGCTCGGTCATGACGGCCGATCTCTTATTGGCCCACTCATCCGCCACCATGCATTTTGGCCAGCCGGGGTCGAGCAATATTTACTCGATGGGCCTTACTCTGGAACTACCCATGGTCTAAGGTGTTGACCGTAAATTGCTGAAAATAAAGGATTCCATCTTTGCCCTTTAAATTCAGGAGTTTGGCATTCGCAATGCATTACTCAGAAGCGTAGCGTTATGCGCACTCGGGGGTTTGCTGGAAACCCTGTCACAAAGCGTGGCCCCGATGCTCGAACGACCCCCGGTTCGGAGGATTTTTTCCCAATGAAGAATTATCTATTGTCGTTATCGCTTGTAGCCGCCATGGCAGTCCCAGCGGTTGCACAGCAGGACCAGAACAGCAACAACTCAAATCAACCGCAGGCGCAGCAAGCGCAACAGGCACAGAGCAACGATCAGTCCGCTACCGGAAAAGATCCGTTGACCTACGAGCGCAAAGAGGGTTTCTGGGGACACCTGAACCCATTCGCCCGCAAAAAATATGTCAGCCGCCAGCTGGATCCCATCCGCGGTCGCGTAAATGAGCTGGATGAGCTCACCGCGAAGAACTCCAAGATGATTGCCGATGTGGATGCTCGTGCCACGGAAGGCATCCGCAATGCCATGAGCAAGGCGAATGAAGCTGATACGCATGCTCTGGACGCGGGCAACCGCGCAAACCAGGCGCAGCAGACGGCGCAGCAGGCCCACGCCCGCATCGCCACCGTGGAAGAGACTGTCAGCAAGATTGATCAGTATCAGCCGATTACCCAGGCTGAAATTCGCTTCCGCGCCGGCCAGTCCGTCCTGAGCAAGAACGCGAAAGACGCTCTGGATCAGATGGCGACCTCGCTGAAAGACCAGAAGGGCTACATTGTTGAAGTGCAGGGCTTCTCGCCCGGCAACGGTGTCCATGCCATTGAAAACTCGCGTGAAATGGCGCAGATGGTTGTCCGTTACCTCGTCCTGAACCATGAGATCCCGGTTTACCGCATCTACACCGTCGGTATGGGCAATGCTCCTATCCAGGCGGAAGATGGAAAGATCCATCGTCAGAAGGGCGGCACAGTTGAGATCAGCCTGTTGAAGAACGGCTTGGGCGATCTGAACGCGAACAACAACTCTCCGGCAGCCAGCGGCAGCGGTGTGACCGCGACCCCGGCGCCAGCAGCTCCGGCTACGCAGCCTGCTGCTCAGCCAACCGGCGGCGACCAGCCGAAACAATAAGCAAGTTTAGGTAAGTCCTTTTTACCAAACGCATCCCTCCTGCCACTCATGTGGCAGGGGGGTTTTTTATTTGCGATAAAAAGTGAAATTAGCGAGATGTGGCTGTGTCCCCTTTGCTTGGGCTTCAGTGGTTAAAAAAATCTCTATTTAATCATCTGGTCTCGGATCCTCGTCACTCGCTGGACGATTTTCTGTTGTTACGTGAATACCATTCTGTTCCATAAGATAGTTTTTTGATCCTGTTTTATTAAATTCAACAGGCGTGGCCGTAAGTTCAAAACTTCCTGGGTTACCTGGCATTCCATTGCTGAGGCTCGTTCTTACATAACGAAATTCGTAACCGTCTTTGATAAGTGGGTCAGCGGCAAAAGATTTGTCCAACGCTTGATAGTTGAAAGATCTGTTGTTGCTGTCTGTGTTAATAGGCTCTGTTAAAACATCTAACGTGGAAGGATAACCGCTGGAGAGCCGTCCGTTTAAACTTGCGTACATATACTGCCGCAGATTTTGTCCCAACTGATGCAGCGTCTCCAGGGCAGCAGCCTCGTTTTTCTCCATCTGCGTAGGTTGATGAAGAAGCTTGGCGAGATTCAAGTCATTCTTACTCCACGGCCCAAAATCATCCAGCCGCCATTCATCGTCTTCCAGGTGCATGTTTACAAAGAAGAGATCCGCGTCCCGCTGATCAACCTTGACTTCCAGCCGCAACAGTGCATTTACACCGGAGAAAAAGACATCAGCCACTTTCACGCTGCCGGAGACATCGCCATCCTCGTCGATGATCTCCCATCCTTCCTGATCGCGTGCTGGACGCACTGTATGCCCGCCTAGTTGGCTGTCTTTGATCTCCAGCAATTTTTGCATCATCTGCCGCTTTGTTGCTTTAGGTTGTTCATTCAGGCTTTTCTGGACTGGTTCAGGTAAATGTCTTGCAATAGTTTCTGGCTCGGTGGCGGTCGCCAGTTCTTCCAGTGCTGCCTGTGGAGTAGTTCCCTGAAGTGCGTGGAGTGTAGTTCCTGGTAAGAGTGCAAGAAGCAACCAATAGCTCTTCATATGGCACCTGTGATAGCAGGAACAGACACCAATAGTTATGTGCGAGTTCCCGCTTAGGTTTGGAACGCGCATACTGGCCGGTTTATGCGTGGCTCAGGCAGAAAAAGTCAGTCGTTGCGAAAAGCTTGAGACCAAAGGCTTTCTCTGCCTTGAAGGCAGCATCAATGGGATAATGGCTCACATGCCGTTCACCATTGACCATCTCGACCATATCGTTCTTACAGTTGCGGATATTGATGCGACGATCGCGTTTTACACAAAAGTTCTAGGGATGCAGGCTGTCGACTTTGGAGAGCGTAAAGCCCTACACTTTGGCCAGCAGAAAATTAACCTGCATCAATGGAAAAATGAATTTGAGCCCAGGGCTGCATATCCGACGCCTGGCTCCTGCGATTTCTGCCTGATCACAAAAGCGCCATTAGAAGAAGTAATCCGGCATATGGCCAAACTATCCATCAGGATTGAAGTTGGCCCTGTGGAAAAGACTGGAGCCATGGGAAAACTGCTCTCAGTCTATTTGCGCGATCCTGACAATAACCTGATTGAGATATCAAACTACGTGCAAAAGTAATTTACTTGTAATTCACCAGTTGTTCATTACCTTCAACATACAGCTGTGTAGCTCTTGAATAGCTCGCATGGTTTTCCGGCGGAGGTGAAGCTGCTGCCACTGTGCTTCCATTGCGTGATGGGGTCCTCACTACGCTGGCGATATCAAAAGGCTCAGAGTTTTTGCGGGGATTAAACCGACCAGTCAGATAAGCCACACCGATGCTGCCAGTTGTAATAGGGCTCAAGATCGCAAGCGGGATCAGGTATTTCTTTGATTTCACCAGCGCTTCGGCCACGCTGTCCGGGGCGTGGCTGCGCTTAATACTGCCGGGCACCTGTTGAATCTGAAAAGAAGACAACTCTAACTCCGGATGGCGATGCGCATATTTCGTAAGCGACCTGGCCACTTGTTTAGGCGTAGTGATTCCGGCATCGGCCAGAAAGTTGCGATGAATGGAATGAGGCTCGTAAAAATTCAGTACCTCACGCGCCAGGTCTGCGCAGTTAGAGAAGAAGAGGCTGAAATTACTTACATTTTTTCGCGCATTGAAATAGGCGATGAAAGCATCATCCTGCGCCTGAGTGGTTTTGATGCGGAAGCCATAAATTTTTCTGATGTAAGATGCGCCTATCAACTCTCTCCATTCCCCTTTCGGCGTGCGGCCATCCGGCGCATTGGGGATGAGCTCAAGCAGATGTTCTCTGCGATATTTGTCGCGAAGCATCGCAACGGAGTGAGTATCAGCTGAAGCTGGAATTTCATCCAGCGTGTCCACTGCATATAGATAGGGGACAAGTGGAACTGCAATCCAGTCGTAGCCTGCAATTTTGTGATAGCGGCTGATCACCACGCCGCCCTCGCCGGGCTCGCAGCGGCGCAGTTCAGTTGGCGTGACGGAACAAACTTCGGGAAAGTAGATTGCCGCATGGCCCGTGGGATTCATACTGCCAAAAAAACCGTATGGTTCTTCCAGCAACAGGGTTACATCGGCATGCGCGTGCGAAAACGCAGCAAAGATAAAAAGAAGAAGCCACAACCTGCTCATCATCGTTCTGTTCCCAGACAGGCAACTCTGCCGTAAAGTGCTTCTGCTTCTATAAACCCGAGTAGCGCAAAAAGTTCCTGAAACATGTTCCCTGAACATAACTATTCCCCTGGCGGATTTCCGCCTGTAAATACGCATCTTTGAGGGAACAATGAGTACTAAGTAATTAGTAGCACTAGGGTTCTTGATGGTTGCCCTTTGGCCGCAATGTTCAGTTGCAAAAGATGAAAGACTGAGATGAAAAAGTTAAGAATTGTAGTGGCAAATTTTGTTACTTTTTATCATGGGCAGAGGAGTTGCTTAGTGGAAGCTTTTCCGAAGAAGAAATTTTATGAAATTTTTACTTGATCTGTTTTCCCGGCTTGAAAATTCTCTGGCTTAGTTACCTTTCCATAAATAATGAGAAAAACAAACAAGGGCGGCCCGAAAGGCCACCCTTGTTCGCTTTACCGAAAGCTTTGCTTATTCAAATCCTGAGCGACTATAGGAGCCGCTCAGGTTTTGACGTTAGTTCATTGTGAACTGGAAGTTAATGGTTGTTCCGTCATTCAGCGTGAGCTGATAGACGTAAGTTGAACCGGCCGCCAGGTTGGTCGGTGTGCTGGTGCTCAGGTTGATGGTCCATGCCTGCGTTCCAGTGTTGAAGTTAAAGCCGGTGCCCTGGGCCTGGTTGAGTGTGGTTGTGACGCCTCCGGTAATCTTCTGGAGAAGTCTGAAGCTGGTGACCATTGAGCCTGAGCTTACGGCACTGATACTTGCTCCGTTGGCATCACAGACACGGAACTGAACTGGAATCGTGGTTGTGGTGGCTTTGGTGAAAACAGTGGTTCCTGCTGGGCTGATCGGCGCCAGAATCTGGTGTCCTGGACCGGCCGTGCAGTTGCCAACCGGCGCATAGTCCACGGTTGCGGTACCGGCGGTGAAGGTAATCGCATAGTTCGTGGAAGTTTGTCCGGAGCAGGTGATCGGATGTGCGCCAACAGTAGTCACAGTGCTGGTGCACGTCAATGTGCCAGTCAGGTCCGCCGGACCCTCACCCAGAACAAAGCCGGTGTAAGTAGCGTTGAATACCGGCGCAGCAGTGTTAAGAACCACGACTGCGCTATTTGCTGCGATCGTCAATGGCGCTTTGGTGATCACCAGCGTCGCTGTCTTGATTGTGACCGTGTAATTGCCTGCCAACCCATTTGGATCAACCAGAACAGGCGTGAGAGTGTAAGTCCCCGGCGCGCTGGATGTGGTTGGCGTGGTGTAAGTCGCAGTAATGTTGTCACCATTCTTCAAGCCGCTGATCGTAATTGCTGGATTGGCAGCTCCAAAGGTGCGCGTTCCGCCAACTGCTGTAACGGTCAGTGGCGCCGGCGTAATGGTAAGAACTCCGCCAGTGATCACAACCGTATAGTTGCCCAGTTTGTTGCCTGGATCACTGAAGGTCGGAGTGATCGGGAATGTGCCCACCGGGCTGGTTGGACCAACGCTGGAGAAGGTGGCAGTGATGGAATCACCGTTTACCAGGCCAGAGATAGTGCCCTTGAACGTTGGATTGGCGTTGCCATAAACGCGCGATGCGTTAGTGATGGCGACAGTAAGGGTTGCGGGATTAATAGTCAGCGTTCCGTTGGTGACGCTGACAACATAATCCGCCGCAAATGCTGGATTAACAGTTACGTTAGCAGTGATTGGATAATTTCCCACCGGACTTGCCTGCGTTGCGGTGGTGGAGTAAGTGATTGTGACGTTCGGATCACCCGGCGCCAGGCCAGTGACTGTGCCAGTCAGGGCTGGATTCGCTGCCCCATAGTTTCGGCTCAGGCTGTTCACAACAACCGTTACGTTCACAGGATTGATGGTGAGTGTTCCATTCACAAGAGACACTGCGTAATTGTCCAGCTTATGCGCTGGATCCTGCAGCACTGGAGTAATCGGATACACACCGATCGAGCTGGTTGTAGTTGCTGTAGTTGTGTAGGTGGCGGTGATTGGATCAGCATTCACCAGGCCAACAATCGTTCCGGTGAACGGCGGATTTGCAACTCCAAAAGAGCGGGTTACGCTATTCGCCGTTACTGTGAGCGGAGCAGGAGTAATGGTCAGAGTGCCTCCAGTCACAGTGCCTACCATGTAATTGCCGCTGACGACCGGTGCAATCACATAGTTGCCAACCGAGCTGTTAACTTGTGCCGATGCCAGGAAAGTCAGATTAACGGTATCGCCATTCACAATGCCGGCGGTGATGGTGCCTGAGAAAACCGGGTTCGCGGCGCCATAAAGACGCGTTGCATTATTCACCGTGATCGCCAAGGGCGCGGGCGTAACAGTCATCACACCAGTTCCGCTGGCAAACGTGTAATTCGGTGCAGCAAGGCCCGCAACATTACAGGAAATCGGATAGTTGCCGACCGGGCTGGTAGCCGTCGCCGTTGTGGTACAGGTCGCAGTTCCGGTAACAATGGAAGGATTGTCCGTGCCCAAAAAGCCTGTGATGTTGTAAGCGAAAGACGCGGGAGGCGTGCTTCCATAAACCATGGTGGCATTTGTGGGAGTGACTGTGAGCAGTGCTCCACTGACTGTCGCAGTGCCACTGGCGCTGCTGGCTGTATACAGTGAATCGCCGGCAAAGTTCGCCGTGACCGGATACGAACCAGGCGTTAGGCCGGCGACGCTGGTAGTGACGGTGGCTTGTCCAAAGCCGTTGGTAACAGCAGAGCCAATGGCGTTTCCATTGAATGTGAAAGTTATCGTCCGACCGGTAACTACTGCCTGATTACCGCCTTTTTGCAGGGTTGCCGTGATGGTTGCTGTGCCGCCATAAGGAGCAGTAACGGGAGAAAGTGTCAGCGTGGAAGGTCCGACAACCGCAGACGTTGTGACCGAGACGCTTTGTGTGTTGTTTGCGGTTGCAGGATCGATCTGGCCTTTATTCGAGATTAAAGCGGTGAACTGCAGGCTCACGTTATTGCCAAGATCAGTGCTGCTTGAAGCAATGATCGCGACCGGTTCAGATGCGCCAGCAGGAATTGACGGGAAAATAATCGTCTGAGGATTCGTATTGTTCACGCTGCACATTCCGCCGGTGGCAGTGCAGGAAACCAGAGAAAGACCGGCAGGCAAGTTGTAGGTCACTGTAGCTGAAGCCGGCGTAGTCCCGGGATTCGTCACCGTGAAGTCGAATTCAACATTCGATCCTGTAGTAACGGTGGCGGGTGTAGCCGTAATTGTTCCCAAAGCAATATCAGACGATGCGCAACTGCGTTGAGGATAAGTTGACACCCCCTGAATCTCTTGCGGGTTGCCGAATTCAAGATCGGTCACGGATTTGAGCGCTCCGTTCTGGTCAATGCTGAATGTAGCAATGCCAAAACCATCGTCAGCGGCAACGAGGTAGTTGCCTGTAGATTCAACAGCAACTCCAACGGGGAAGTGGAGCGTGCTTGAGCTGCCCTGGAATGAGCTGGATGCGGTCAAGCTGCCATCGGCATTCACCGTGAATCCGCCAATACTGTTGCTGAGCTGGCCACTGGCATAAAGCATGCCGTTATCCGGACCAAGCGCAACCACGTTTGAATCTTCGCCTGCCATCTGGAATGGACTGCCGGCAATAGAGGCAGCAGCCGGCAATTTGGTCAAGTCCCATCCCGCAACGGTCATGCCTGTAGAAGATTGATTCTCATTCGCGTAGAGCTGACCGGCGGAGCAACTGAACTCAAGGCCGCTGATGATGCCATTGGTAGCTCTGGGTAAAGTGGAATTGAGTGTAAGAGCACCCGTACCAGCTGTGATGTTGTAAACAGAAATGCTCGTTTCGTTAGAAATCGCCAGAAGCTTGCCGTCAGGAGAAATCTTCATGCCAACCGTGGTGGAAGGCGCTGAAGGCGTGGTGAGCGCGGCTGGAGTCAATGCGCCGGTGGATGCGATGGTGTATGCCTGAATCGATCCGCCGCTGGATGCCATCAGCAAAGTGCCGTCTGGCGTGGTAGCAAGAGAAATGCCGTTGCAGCCGTCCAAGGCCAGGTTCGTTGCTACGGTTGATCCGGGTGCCATCGTCAACGAGCCACTCGTGGGGTCAATCTGGAAAACGCTGATCGTCTGGTCTGCCGAATTTGATACAAAAAGAAGTTTGTCTGTGTTGTTTACCACCATGCGATCCAGGCCATAGCAAGTTATGCTTGAACCTGCGCCCAGGGTATTAAAGGGCGAGCCGGGAACCGGAGTAAGTGCGCCCTTCGGAGAGATAGCAAAACCTTCAACCGTGTTTACTGTGTCCTGGTTATTGACATACACAAAGCCCAGCGGCGTTGGGGTTGGGGTCGGTGTTTGCGCCGCAAGGCCTGCGGGCAGCGCCAGTGCAATCACCAGCAGGAAAATTGCCGCGGTTATGCCGCGATCATAGAGTGTTTTATGTGCAAATGTGGCAATGCTTGTCCTGGGACAATTCATTTGGGGCTCCTGAATTTTGAAATGACACGTTGGTTTCCCGATGGGGCAAGGAACAGCGGCCCGTATGAGCGAGCGTGAGCGAGACATGCGTATTCTCCCGATAAATCAGCACACAGATGTGTGCCCGTCCTCTGCTACCCGGAAGAACAGCATTGGCCCTGAACTTTGTTGATTGGCACTTGCGAAGGGAGGAGGCAGCTAACGTTTCGTTCTAGCTTGCTTGTTAGTTTACCTATGAAGCCGGAAGGTCTTTCAACCAACCCTTATCAGTTGCAGAAAGTAAACTTTAGTAATTAAAGCTAGCTGAGAATTAGATTAGAAATTCAAAAAGTATGTTTATAGGTGGGAATTAGCTGCGGAAGAAAAATATTCTAGCTGGTCTATATCAAAACTATTTCAAGTGTGCACAGTCTGCCATCAATCCTGATGGATGACAAGTTATTAATTGAGATGTGAAGCAGAATTTTGTGCCGAGAATCCTCTCGCCAGACATCTCACGCTTGCTCCTGTATTCTGTTAAGTGAGCCCAGATGATTTCTTTTTCCAATATCAATAAGCAATACGGCAAGCAGCTGGTTTTTGTCGATGCCTCATTTCAGCTTAATCCCGGCGAGAAGGTCGGACTGGTGGGGCCGAACGGATCCGGCAAAACCACGCTATTCCGTATGGTGGTGGGTGAAGAAACGCCAGACGAAGGTGAGGTCTCCGTCCCCAAGCGCCTGACTATCGGCTATTTCCGCCAGGATGTGGAAGAAATGTCTGGGCGTTCCGTACTGGATGAAGCCATTGCCGGCAGCGGACGCGTGGGCGATCTCCATCACGAACTGGAAGCTCTGCAGCATGCCATGGGCGATCCCGATAAAGCCGATGAGATGGATAAGATATTAGAGCGCTTTGGTGAAGTGCAGGAAGAATATGAACACCTTGGCGGATATGCACTGGAAGCGCAAGCAAGGGAAGTGCTGCATGGATTGGGCTTTAAAGATGATCAGATAGATGGCGATGTCGGCGCGCTTTCTGGTGGATGGAAGATGCGCGTGGCTCTGGCCCGCGTTCTGCTCGGGCGTCCGGAAGTGCTGCTGATGGACGAACCCACCAACCATCTTGATCTGGAGTCGATCATCTGGCTGGAACAGTTTCTCAGGTCGTATCAGGGCGCCCTGCTCATGACCTCGCATGATCGCGAGTTTATGAACCGGCTGGTAACAAAGATTGCGGAAATCGATGGTGGCGAGATCATTACCTACTCCGGCAACTATGATTTTTACGAACGCGAGCGCAACCTGCGCGCCGCCAATCAGGAAGCCGCGTTTGCCCGGCAGCAATCCATGCTGGCCAAGGAGCAGCGATTTATTGATCGCTTCCGCACCCACGCTGCCAAGGCTGCACAGGTGCAGAGCCGCATCAAGGCGCTGGACAAGATTGAAAAGATCGAGCTGCCAAAGAAGCGCCAGGTGATCAAGTTTGAATTCCGCACGCCGCCTCGCTCGGGTGAGCAGGTGGCCGTGCTGGAAGATCTGCACAAAAGCTACGGACCCCGCGTGATCTATGAAGGATTCAATCTGAATATCCGGCGTGGCGAACGCTGGGCCGTGATGGGCAGAAACGGCGCGGGCAAAACTACTTTGCTGAAGATGATCGCCGGAGCCACACAGCCCGACTCAGGCAAGGTAAAGCTGGGCGCCAGCTTGAACATGGGATATTTCGCGCAGCAATCTCTTGACGTGCTCAAGCCCGATCTGACGATCATCGAACAGCTGCAAAGAGATTTTCCGCATGAGAGCCTGGGGGCCCTGCGGACACTGGCGGGCGCGTTTCAATTTTCCGGCGATGACATCGATAAGAAAATCCGCGCGCTTTCCGGCGGAGAAAAATCGCGCCTGGTGATGGCGCTCATGCTCTACAATCCTCCGAATTTTCTGGTGCTCGACGAGCCTACCAACCACCTTGATCTGGCGACCAAGGAAATGCTGGTGGAAGCGTTAAAGGAGTTTGAAGGCACCATGATTTTTGTCTCGCATGACCGCATGTTCCTGCGCGGGCTCAGCTCACGCGTGCTGGAGCTTGGCGGTGAAAGCGGCACAGACCGCAATCCTCATATCTATCCTGGCTCGTATGTGGAATACGTGCAGAAAATCGGCCATGAAGCGCCCGGCATCTATGCATAGTCGCCTCAAGCGCACTTGGAATAGGGCTTGTATTTCTTTCTTTTCTAACTACGGCCAACTCGTTTTTTTGACCCAAATTTTGTATCTCAATGATGTTCCGAGACTTGTTTCTTGTTGCAACTGACTTGCAACAGAATTTGCTTCCGATCTATTGACACGTCTCCAGAGCACCCGTTTATCATTTTGATATTGAAAATGAAATTCAATTTCATTTTCATTTAGCTTTAACATTCGGCCTGTTCAATGGTGGGCGATTCGGGAAGACGAAAATTGCAGAGCCAATAGCTGTCGTCGCGCGGAATACGCAGCTTGCCCTTTCAGACAGCGTCCGAAGACATTTTTAAAAAGGCAGATAAAAACATATGATGCCGGCGATCCATACGTCATCCGCCAGATGGTCTCAAACAAGGCTTATTTCTTTCTTTTTGCTCCTGGTTCTTCTTGCTGCTCAGTTTGCTTTTGCACAGGGTTCAGCTTTACGTGGAGAGGTGTTTGATTCCTCAGGGGCGCTTTTGCCCAATGCAAAAGTCACTCTCACCAGCACCAGAACGAACGCGGCACAACAGACAGCTACGAATGAGGCAGGCGGATACAGCTTTTCTTATGTGCAGCCGGGAACCTACAGGCTGGTGGTTGAGTCGCCAGGATTTGCCCGCTCTGAGCAGACCGCCGTCGTTTCACAGAACTCGCAGACTGTAACGCTCAACGTAAAGTTGAATGTGGAAGCAGTTTCGCAATCGGTCGTGGTGGAAGTTGACGGGATGCCTTTGCAGGATGTGCCGACTGTCGGCAAGACAGGCACGAAAATTGAAGAGTTGCCCAGCAGCGTACAGGTCATCGATCGCACGCTGGTTGATTCCCAGGGCGGCGAGGACCTTAAGGATGCCATCCGCAATTCCAGCGGCGTTGGCCAGGGGGGCGGCGACGGATTTGGTTTTGCCGATCGCTTCTTGATCCGCGGACTGGATGCGCGCATTTACAACGATGGGTTCTCTGATGGCGATCAACGCAACGGCATTCCGCATTCACTGAATGGTGTGGAGAGTGTTGAGGTGCTGGAAGGACCGGGCTCCGCGTTGTTTGGCAGCGGACCTCCGGGAGGCACCATCAACATCGTGCATTTCTCTCCTTCCCCTGCTTTTAACTATGGCGGAAGCTTTGAGACGGGTTCATTTGGCGACGTTGCCGGCAATCTTTTTGTGACTGGTCCGACCGGTATTAAAGATCTCAACTACAGAGTGGACGGGCTGGCCCAACGCGCAGATGGATTTCGCTCACTCGGCAGCTCAGATTATGAGATCCGCCCGCAGCTGGGCTGGATCGCCGGCAAGCACTCCATTTTGTTCAGCGTCGATGCGCGTGACATCCACGCTACGCCCGATCCCTCAGGAATTCTCTACTTCAACGGCACGCCACTCGACGTTTCGCGGGAAACAAAATACTCCACGCCCTTCAGCATTGGCGATCAAATCATGGTCCGCACAAACGTTTCTGACGCATGGTCGATTGCGCCTTATCTGAACATCACCAATCGCTTTTCTTACATGTATCGTGATCTTTCCATTTTGCGAAATGGAGACGGCGGCACTATCGTCGGAACCGCGTTGACCGGCAGGCAGCTGCGCCAGCAGCAAGACAACATCAATGATTTCGACTATGAACTTGAGCCGGTCTGGACTTTCAAGACCTGGCATATCCGGCACACCCTGCTGACCGGCTTTGAGGCGCAACATCAGGGGCTGCACACCAATCGCGCGACGGCAGACCTTCCCAGCATTGCGAATATATTCAGCCCAGTGATTCCTGAAACATCGGTAGCGGGACTCACCTTCCTGCGCGATGCCAAACACTCCGGCGACGTCGACAATCTCACCGCGGATTATTTTGGCGTGTACGCGGCTGATCAGATCGACCTGACGCAAAAGCTGAAGATAAGATTGAGCGCGCGTCAGGATTGGTGGGACACGCGGCTCACGCCGCTGGCTTTTGTGCCCGGGCGAATCTTCCAGGGTTCAACGTTGATTGAGCCAGGCCAGAATTTTGATCGCGACGATACTCCAACCAGCTGGAGCGCTGGCGCCATTTACAAGCTGCTCCCACGACTGTCGCCGTTCTTTGGCGTAGCGCGCAGCCATTTGGCCACATTCAGCTCTGAGTCCACGCAGAACGGCGTGCATGAGCCGGAGTCAGGCTTGCAGTACGAGGCTGGCATTAAGACTGGCGCGTTGAATGATCGCGTAACGTTGACGGTGGCTGCTTTTGACGTGAAACGAGGCAACGTATTTAGTCTTGTGGGCGATGTCCCGGTCTTTAATGATCAAAAGACGAATGGCTTTGAAGCGAATCTTGAATACGTAGTCTGGTCAAAATTGAGACTCACGGCAAACGGCACCGCGCAGCACGCTACGTTGACTGATAATCCATCTAACCCTGCGGCTGCCGGCAAAACGCCACAGGGCGTGCCGTCGCACATCTTTAATCTGTGGAGTAGCTACGATTTCAAAATTGCCAACTTGAGTGGATTAAGGATCGCAGGCGGAGTAATCAACCGTGACAGCATGTATGGCGATATATTGAATACAAAACGTGTACCAGGCTTCACTACATTTGACACAGTTCTTTCTTATACCAGCCACGATTGGAGCGCGGCTTTCGGTATGAGAAATCTCACCGATGCCACCTACTTTACCGCTGCCAATGGCGCGGGAGCTTTTGTGGGTGAGCCGCGTTCGTTCTTTGTACAAATGAGGAAGACTTTCGGCCCAAAACAATAAGGCAGTTCATTTTTCTTGATGAGGCAGGCTCCGGCCTGCCTTATTTATTTTTAGGGTTCGGCTCAAATCTCTGAGGAGTCGCTTACATATATAAGGAGGCGACTTGCAGGTATTCACTTTCTTGCCCCTGGCATTTCTTTCTGATGCTTAGTCATCCGTACCCGATCTCAAAATAAAGGGCGTGATTTTATAAGATTTTTCTAATGTTTGATGTACCTGTAGGCACCTGCCCAATCGGCATCTACGAGTATTTAATTGGTCGGTTTATATAGGTACTTTAGTACAGTGCTATATCAAACATTAGAACAGGGGCGCATAGTGCTAAACGGGCCTGTTTTTCTAGGGTATGAAAGTCCTTTCATAAGAGGTTTTTAAGTGCCGGATGCTCTTATAAATTATTGTAAATAAACGTCTTATTCTATTCCTATCGCTCAAATACTATTCATTAAAGCTTTTAACATACACCTAATCCTCTTCTAATTGCTCCAGCTCACAATCGTTGATGCAGCGGTACAAATGTGGGCTGCTTTGTCGAGCATACGCGATCAAGTTCGCGGTCTTCCACGGCACGAATGATGAGAAGGCTAAAAAGCAGAACTTGACGACGTCTAGGGCAAAAACTTTAGGAGAAGATCACCATGAAACCGTCTTCCGGGATCAGGGCTTTTGCGCGTATAGGCGCGTGGGTTGTAGCGATAGTAGTAGCGCTTGGATATTACGGTCATGTACGGGCACAAAGTGGGGTAGGCTCAACGGTAGTTCCTCTGCGGCCTCTCGCTCCATTATCTACAGTTCCAGTTCCTGCTGTATTCGGCTTGGAAGGTATCGTCGCCGATAAACAGTCTGCCATTCAGTTGGGCAAAGCGCTCTTCTGGGACATGCAGGCTGGTAGCGATGATGTGCAGGCTTGCGCCAGCTGCCACTTCAATGCCGGTGCCGATAGCCGTGTCAACAATGATGTAAACCCAGGTCAGAACGGTGGCGACACCACCTTCCAGATTGGTGTTCCTCTGGACGGCACCATGGGGCCGAACCACTCATACGTCGCAGGAACTGCCGCCTCAGGGTTTGGCGGTTACCACGACGGAGATTTCCCATTCCACAAGCTGGCTGACGTCAATAACAGCGCAACTCTAATCTCTGACGCCAACGATATTTCCGGTTCACAGGGCGTCTTCCCATTGCAGATCAACCAGGTAGTGGTAGGCAAGGTTGGCGGCAATGGTGAAGTTGAGCCTGAGAGCAACAATGGCGGGCAGTCATCAAAGGGCGCAACGTCTGTGGGTGTTTCCGGTGGTGGCGCAGGTTACACACAAGGACCGGGCGGAATTGTTAACAATCCGAATAAAGGCAAGCCAACAACCGGTGGCAAGAGCAATGGCGGCAATGGCAACGGAAACAGCAATGGCAACAACTCTGTGATTGGTACAAACCCTGGCGATACCACCAGCGTTGAGCAGACCACATCCGTTGTCGATCCGATTTTCTCTTATCCGGACCCGAACAACTCTACAAAAAGAATCAATACTCGCCGGACTACGCCGCGCAACACGCCCAGCGTAGTGGATGCAGTTTTCAACTATCGCAACTTCTGGGACGGACGCGCAATGAACGATTGCAATGGCGCGAATCCCTTCGGTGGCCGTGACCAGGCTGCTCATCTGGTTGTAATGAAGGATGACGGCACGCTCTCACCTTCACTGATGAGCATGAAGAACTCAGCCCTGTGCTCGCAGTCACTGGGTCCGATCTTGAGCAGCACGGAAATGTCAGCCAATGGCCGTGACTTCCGCCAGGTTGGCAAGAAGATGCTGAACCGCAATCCTCTGGCCAAGCAGCTGGTCGATCCGACTGACAGCGTTCTCGGTGCATTATCGAATTCGCCGAATCCTGGCATTCACGCAAGCTATAGCGCTTTGATCCAGAAAGCGTTCTTGCCTGAGTGGTGGCAGTTCGCGCAGCAAATTTGTGCGAATGCAGACGGGAGCATAGCGTCAACTGTAAGCGTCCTTGCTGCCTGCCCATCCAACACCACTACGTACACCGAAATGGAATACAACTTCTCGCTGTTCTGGGGAGTTGCCATCCAGATGTATGAGAGCACGCTGATTGCCGACCAGACTCCGCTCGACCAGTATCTGGAGCAACAACAGGGTTACACGCTGGTTGGCGACAACGTGAAGAACCAATACACCATTCAGTTGAAGCCCGGTGTGGTTCCTTACAGCATTTCCGTCATCGGCATGAATCCAGAGCTTGATGCCACGGACCAGGATACGTTCTCGTTTGACGATGGCCAGGGTCACATTGGTGGCATTGGCGTCAACAGCGGCACCATTAATTACGCCACTGGCTTGCTGACGATTTACTTCGGCGAACCGCCGGTCTCGCAGGTTCCGGTGCAGATCAATTACTCGATTGGATCTACACCCATGACCACCAGCGAACTGCGCGGTCTCTACATCTTCCAAACCAAAGGCGAGTGCGTTGTGTGCCACGGCGGTCCGGAACTTTCTAACGCCGCAGTGGGCACCGTACAGAACGAGCCTGTTGAGCGGATGATCATGGAAGACGACAGCGCTCGCGTTTATGACACGGGCTTCTATCACATCGGTGTGCGTCCAGCCGCGGAAGATCCGGGCCTGGGTGGCAACGATGGAGTTGCCGGCCTCCCCCTTTCTGACTCCGAGTATCTGCGCCAGCACGTCTGCGCCGGTGGATTTGAAACGGTCATCGTGCCTGGACGCCGTTCTGACGGTTTGTCAACGCAGCCTTTGAACTGCTCAGACGAAACTGCTCGTACCGGTTTCTTCAAAGCGCCTCAGTTGCGCAACGTTGCCCTCACGGCTCCTTACTTCCACAACGGCGGCCAGCTCACCCTGGAACAGGTTGTTGAGTTCTACAACCGCGGAGGTGACTTCAACACGGTTGCCGAAGTGACAAACATGGATCCGGACATTGAGGTGCTCGGACTCACTCTGCAGGACAAGCAAGACCTGGTGAACTTCCTGCGCTATGCGTTGACCGATCCTCGTACAGCCAATCAGTCTGCGCCGTTTGACCATCCGCAGCTCGTCGTTGCGAATGGCCATCCGCAGGGCGGTAATGGATATCCAGTCCAGGCCGATTCGCAGCATCCCGGCCAGGCGACGCAGAACTACATGACGGTTCCGGCAACCGGCAGCAAGGGCGGAACACCGATACCGACTTTCCTGGACAACTTGTTGGGAGGCAAAAATGCCAAAGCCAACTAATTTGTCCGCGAATGAAAGGTCGCTTCTGTGGGAAAGCACGAGACCGCAGTCAGAGCAAACGATATCAGCAACAGCAGGGCGAGATGCCCGCAGCAGTAAACAGCAATACGACGGGAGGAGCTTCAAAATGTGGGGATTTGAACAAATACAAAAGAGTTTAAAAGTAGCAGGGCTCATGCTCATGCTGCTGCTGGTAGCAGGGATAGGCTCGAATCTAGCGGCCCAGTCTGTTGCAACACCAGCTACATGGCCAGCACCAACGACTTTTCCACCTGCACCGGCGAAGTTGCCGGTGTTCCAAACCGTGCCTGCCGGGTTCGATATGACGGGCATGCTGCAGTTCGCATCACTTGATGCAACCCCAGGAATTTGTTCCGCACCAACAGCTGCGGACCCCAACCCGGAGCCGGCACAGTGCAAAACGACTCCTGGTTGGCTTGAAGTTGGAGACGTTGTGATTCGCGTCCCAGCGAACCTCGTGATCGTTTTCCCGAACACGTTGCTTAGCTGGGAAGAAGCATTCGAATTCAACCCGACCCACGTAACGACTGAAACTGGTTTAGCCATGGCAGATACACAAAGACTGCCAGGCAACTACATTGTTCACGTGCAGGGAAATATCGTGAATGGCCAGTACATCGCCGGCTTGATTTTCATCAACCAGGTAATTGCTGATGCTGGTATTCAGGGCTTTATCGAAAAGTTCGATTACGCCAACAGCATCATGTATGTGGATGGCACCCGGGTACAGCTAAACGATCCATGGATTGACGGTAATGTGCAGCCGATGAATCCAGATGGAACGCCACTGACTGATCCAACAAGCGGTCTGGCAGTTGCTTCGATTCAAAAGGGCCGTTATAGCGCTGGCTTGCCGAAGTGCAGCAGAGTTGCCTTTGGCACTCCTTGCATGGACGAGCGTTTCTCCGTTGACCAGGACAATCCTTCAGTAACGGCGCAGAGCGGCTATCCGATGTGTATTCCGCGGACCAGCCCCTACATTGACGGATCAGATGGTTCCAACGGTCCTGCAATCTCTCTGTTGCTGGCTGACGGACAGCAGGATTCACAGTGCCCTGAAAAGAACCGCCCCCGCGATCTCGCGACGGGAGCGATCCTGACGCAGATCTTCACCATGAATCCTCCGGGAACCGCGGCTACGCCGGAGAATCCGTTCCCACAGGATCCATATCTGGAAGCACCGTTTGAAGTGGGAGACTTCGTTTCCGTTGTCGGCAGCATGGAAGTGGATGCAAACGGTCCATTCATCAGCGCGACTGCGGTTCTGAACACCAGTGTAGGCATCGTTACAGCACCTGGCATTGACCCGGCTTACGTTCAGGTGAGCGTGCTGGTGCAAGGTACAGGCGGCGTGCCTGATCCTGACTTCCCACAGGAAGCCGGCGTTCGTACACGCGTTGAAGGTTTCTCAACAGATCCTGCTCGTACCGTTGACGTCTCCGGTATTGACCAGGATTGCAACGGCAACCTGATCTTCCGCGAACCAGCCTGGGTTTCAGCCTTCCCGGTTGAGCCAGGACCTCCGGGAATCGGCGTGATCGGTCGTTGGCGCGCACGCTTCCCACAGGGCGGAAACTTCCTGCCTGCAACGCAGAACGTAGGTGCACGCGTGAGCGGCAGCTTGATTGGCAAACAGAAGAACGGTTTGACTTACGGCGAATATCAGCTGCCGGAAGCCACTTTCATCTTCCCGGAAAACATTACACCTGGTACGCCGCCGCCGGCAGCCAACTTCCGCGACATCGCGTTCTTGGTGAACGGTCTTGGTCCGTGGCCGCCGTCTCCTGACGTATTCGACAGCTTCATGGTTCAACTGGGACAGGCTCCTTCGCCTTCAGCTACCAACCAGTTGATGACTCAGCTTGCTCCGTTCCCGGATGCGACAACTCCGGCGCCAAGCTGCATCGCAGGCACGTTTGCTTCACTGGCTCGTCCGGTGTTCACCTCAACTCCAAATCCGCCGTACGCTGGCGTAACCGTAACTCTGAATGGTTCAGGCAGCACACCGCCAACCGGTCCTTTCACGTGGACTCAGATCATTAACCCGGGCGATCCGGTTGTGACCATCAACAATCCGAACTCCGCCAATGCAACCTTCACCGCTCCACTGGTGGCAGTTGGCCAGAACCTGGCGTTCCAGTTGATCGTGGGTGATGGCATTGTTGTTCCACAGTCGAATCCGGCTTCAGTGCTGGTGCCGATCGTTCCGCCTCCAGCAGGTGCACCGCCGGTGGTGAGCATTGGTTCAAGCTTGCCCAGCCCGATTCCGAGCGGAGCGTCTGACACCCTTACCGCCAACGGTGTGGATCCTTCAGGTGGTCAGCTGACCTTCACCTGGACCGCCACAGCAGGAACGGTCTTGATTCCGGGCGCAGCTGATGGCTCTATCCAGACCTTTGTTGCCCCAACTCTGGCCGCTCAAACTGCTCCAGTGCCGCTGACCTTCACGGTCACGGCCACCAGCAGCGTGACGGGTCTCACGGGCTCAGCCACAGTAACGATCGTGGTTAACCCGACTGGCGACTTCATCCTGATCAACGCGACGGGCGTTGTATATCGCACTCGCAAAGGTCGTCTGGTGGTAACGGCGACTGACACAACTCCAGGGGTCACATTGACCTGCACTCTGGACATCATTAACCCAGCAACCGGCTTGCAGTACACCGGAGTCATGGGACCTGCGGTACCGGCGGCGCCGGGTGTCTTCACCATCACGTTCAGCAACGTACCTCCGCCGAACACGGTGACGATCACCTCGTCCGCGGGTGGCGTAGCACAATCCGGCATTACGTTCTTGAGGTAATTCAAACATCAACCGCAGGCTGCCAGAAGACCGGCAGCCTGCGCTAACACAAGCAGCTTCCGGCTTCTGACGTAGAAAAAAAGAAAAGCAACGGAAGGTAGAGAAGAGAGGAACCCCAAATGAACTCCAGTACCTCGCAGCTAGTTCGCCACTCTTTTGCGCGCATGCTAGCGATAGCCCTGATCGTTCTGGCAACCGTTGCCGGCGCGTTTGCACAAGTTCCAAATACAATTCCAACCCCTGGTACAAACCCCGGCCAAGACGTGGGAGATCAGGGAATCACGATTCCTCACGGCATGGTTCGCGTTCCTGTAACTCTGGCGGACAACGTTACACCGTCACTGGACGCGAACGGCAACCAGAAATTTGATTACTGGGTTGCCGATACAGCCGGTGGTTTTTGCCGTGTTGATCCAACAGCTAATCCGGCAACCGGCACCGTTTCCGGCGCGTTGAATCTTGCCACTTGCTTCACCGCGGCCACTGGCGCGCCTGCTGACTATCAGAAGGAATTCGGTTATGTGTTCGTTGCTGATATGTCACTGGGCGGCGTTATGCGCTTTCGCTTTATCTCAGACGGCACCGGCAATCACATGAAGCTTGATCCAGGCAACACGGTTCGTCCGGATGACACAACCCAGATTTTTGGACCTACCTCTCTTCTTGGGACCGTAGCAGTTGGCATTCATCCTCGCGTTGAAGTTGCCAAGATGGGACCCGATGGCAAGCTTTACATCACGTTCCCAGGCAACGGTGATATCTGGCGCGTATTGAATCCTCTGTCCACGTTCTTCACCCAGGCTGGTAATAAGGTGGAGCGCGTTGGTACTTCAGACAACGGACGCCGCATTGATGCAATGGCCTGGATCGGACACGATCTGTGGATCGAGCAGGCCGGCTTCTTGAACCGTCTGCAGAACGCAGATAAGTGCAATTACACTGCTGCCTGCATTGCTTTGCTTGAGTTCGGCAACGTGCAGTCCAACCTGGCCATGGCGTCTGATCAGCTCTTCTCAACGGACACCACCGGAACCCACATGTATTTCGGCTCCGGCAATGCCGTGGTTGACTATGACACCACCACTACTCAGACAATGCACATCGTCTCTAATGCCGGAAATCTGATTACCGGTGCTAACACGACCTCGCTCGTAGCAACCTCACTTATTCAGGGCCTCAACATCGATCAAACAAATGGTGATTTCCTCATCGTGGACGATCCCAGCATTGAAGCTGTTGTTCCCGAGGCGGCAAACCCAATCACTTCCACCGGACGTTTGTGGGTCGTGAAGAAGGGCGTCGCAGAACCTTGCGGTCCAGCTCCTACTTGCAGCATGACCTCCCAGGTTGGAAATAGCGCTCCTGTGATTGCCGCCCAGGAAAATGTAGCTGCTCGTCGTGCGCAACTGCTGCTGGCTGGTGTAACACACCCACGCGGATTGCTCTTCCTCGGCGATCGTTATTGGGTCTCTGATGAAACTCAGGGCTTCTGCCGTATCGATGAGAATCCTGCCGGTGGCGCTGCACTGAGCCACTGCTATAAACCGACAGCGTCCTTCATCCCCGGACAGGCTGATGCCACCGACGGCACAACTCTGAATGGAACCCGCATCGTCTATGTTCCAGATGCTTCAGGCGCGGCCGGTATTGCCCGCTTCAACTTCAACCCAGCCAACGGTGGAACCATCACCCAGACTGGCGTACTCAGCTCTGGTACCAGCGCTGCGGAAGCAGTTGCGCTTCCCAAGCAGATACCTGGCACTTCACTTACTCCTGAAGATGCGCTTTATATCGGCTATTCCAACAACGGTGCAATTTCCAAAATCACCAAGGCATCCACTTCACCCAGCGCTTTGACTCCGGTAGCCAATACGGAAAATGGCGTAGGCGTTATCAGCATGGCGTTCTACGGCAGCGATCTGTACATGGCGGAAGAAGGCACTCCGGTGCTGGCCAATGGCAACGTAAACAGCGTAAAGCGTGGTTCATTCAACACCGTTATGCCGAAAGCTTCCCCAAGCATTGCGAAGGGCACGGCAGTCTCCGTGGCCTTCCCATCCGTGAGAGGACAGGCTCTCGGTCTGGTTGTTCAGAATCCGCTGGCCATCGCGATCGGTCCTACCTTTGAAAGACCGCTCTGCCTTGGACCTCCGGGAACCGCCACCGGCAACATCACCGCTTTCACCGCTGGTGATCTGACGACCGCTCCCGCAATGTACGTTGGAGCATCGGCCATTCCAACTGCAAGCACTCCTCAGAGCCCGCAGGGTGAAGCACCCACGCAGGATTCTGAAGTCGACCAGTGGGACATCACTTGCCAGACACAGGCCAACTGGGTGGATGAAGCTTCTATCAGCCCACTGCTCAGCCTGAACCTGCCCATCGCCAGCGTTACTGCCATCGCGGTGAGCAGCCATGCCGGCAATGCAACCATGGCAATTGCAGACGATCCGACAGCACAGGTCCCCGATCCGAAGGGCGGTCTGGCGAAAGATCCAAACGGTATTCCTCTAACCACTGTGTCCACGATCACTGGTCAGGGACATATCTACATCGTTCGTTAAGCTACAACCCCATTGTTCCTCTCGGCTGGCGGAGAATATCCGCCAGCCTTTTTTCTTTTCCAAAACCATTTCATCTCTACTCCGGATTGTTGCCAGTCTGACTTGTTCTGAACGCGTCGGGAACTTTCTCTTTCGCCTCGGAGTCTCTTACCGCGTCCGCCTTTTTCTGGCCCATGCTGTCTCTTGGCGAAAGGGAGGGCTCTGATGCGCCTGAAAATAATCCTGCAAATAGCAGAGCAAGAATTCCGTTATGGGTTGCGTCGTCTTCGCAAAAGCCCCGGCTTTACCGTCAGCGCCATCCTTGTAATGGCCATAGGCATTGGCGCCAGCACAGCGGTCTTCAGCGTTATCGATCGAGTCCTGTTTCGCAGCCTTCCTTATGCCGAGGACAGCCGCTTGGTTTCCGTCGGCGTGACCGCGCCGATTGAACGCCAGGAGTTCATGCTGGGGCATCAATATTTCGACTGGAAGGACCATCAGACGCCATTTGAGTCGGTCACATCGTGGAGCGGCATTGCTGATTGCGACATTACCACTGTGAATCCCATCCGCACGGGCTGCGCCACTGTTGAGGCAAATTTTCTGGATACACTTGGCGTGCAACCGGCCATCGGCCGCAACTTTACTCGCGAAGAAGACCTGCCCGGTGGCCCGAAAGTTGCCATCATCAGTTATGCGCTCTGGAAGGGAAGGTTCGGGCAGGATCGTGGCATCATCGGCAAAACAATTTCCCTGAATGGCGAGAGCACCGTTATTGCTGGCGTGTTGCCGCGCGACTTTGAGCTGCCCACGCTGGCTTCAGCGGAAATACTTCTTCCCCAAAAACTAGATGAAGCCGCGCAGCGCCAGAGCGGTCAGGGCGCGGTGCTAAGCGTCTTCGCGCGATTGAAACCTGGAGTCTCCGCCACGCAGGCAAGTTTACAACTGCAACCGCTGTTTAAAAACTTTCTGAACTCGGTTCCTGAGCGCTTCAGAAAAGAAGTCACGCTCATGGTACGTTCACTACGCGACCGCCAGATTCACGAGGCTAAGACCGCTTCATGGCTTTTGTTTGGCGCGGTGCTGGCGGTGTTGCTGATTGCCTGTGCCAATGTGGCGAACCTGCTGCTCGCCCGGTCGGCATCAAGGCAGCGCGAACTGGCTGTGCGCGCCGCGCTTGGTGCAAGCCGAACACGATTGGCTTTGCTTGCGCTGACAGAAAGTTTCTCCATTGGCGCGATAGGCGGTATCACAGGATGCATTCTTGCTTATGCATTGCTGCGGAGCTTTGTGGCGATCGCCCCGGAAGGCATTCCACATCTGCAGCAGGCTGGTTTGGATTTTCGTGTTCTCATGTTTGCCTTGCTTGCTTCTCTTGTGTCAGGAAGCATGTTTGGTCTTGCACCGGCAATGCAGCGTGCGCGGCCGGAATCACTTACGGTGAAGCAGGGAGACGTTGAGACGCGAGGCTTGTTCCGGCAGCTCCTTATTATTGGTCAGATCGCAGGATCTTTGGTTTTGATTTTCGCAGCTGGGTTGTTGCTGCGAAGCTTATGGAATATTGAAAACAGTCAGCTGGGGATGACGAGCGGCGGTGTGCTCACTGCAGAAATTGCTCTTAACCAGCAGCTCTACCAGACACCGGGCGAGCAGCTGGCATTTTTTGAAGAGCTCGAGAGCGCGGTACAAAGCATGCCTGGCGCAACATCCGTGGCTCTGGCTGATTCTCTACCGCCTGTGACGGCGGCACGGTCAACGATCTTTGCCGGCATAGAAGTTAAGGGCCGTCCAAAATTTACTGAAGGCACTGGTGGAACTGTAGAGTGGCGTGCGGTGACGCCAAATTATTTTGCCGCTCTGAGCATTCCCATCCTGCAAGGACGCAGCTTTCGCGAGCAGGACCGCGCTCCAAACACAAACGTGATGATTCTGGGCCATGCACTGGCCATGCGATTATTTCCAGACGAGGATCCCATCGGCAAACGGCTTGAAGTCAATAATGCGCCTCCGTGGTTTACCGTCGTCGGTGTGGCTGCCGATGTGCGTAATCAAGGGATCATCGGACAAGACGAACCTGAATACTATCTGCTTCGCGCGCATGCGCCGGACTATGGCCTTGGCCCACGCATCCCACCGGATGGCCTGCGGCATGCCGCATTGATCGTCCGCACAACAAGCAATCTCAAACCGATGGAGCAATGGCTTCAGTCTGAAATCCATCGCCTTGATCCCTCTTTACCCGTGGATATCGCCACGCTCGATCAGCGTGTAGGCAAATTGGCGCAACGGCCAAGATTCAGCGCCTTGTTGCTGGCCTTTTTTGCTGCGATGGCGTTGGTGAGTGCGGCCGTTGGATTATATGGGCTGATTTCATTCTTTGTTGTTCAACGCACGCATGAAATTGGAGTGCGTATCGCGCTGGGTGCAACGCCTTCGAACATCGCCAGTCTGGTTCTTCGCCAGGCCGCGCGATGGTCACTGATTGGTGTTTTGATCGGCCTTGGCGGATCCGTGCTGGTGACGCGCGCTCTTGCGTCTATGCTCTTTCATGTGAGCGCCGGTGACCCCTCGACGTTGAGCTTTTCCGCAGCATTGCTGCTAATTGTCGCGCTGGCTGCTACATGGATTCCCGCGTGGCGTGCCGCACGACTCGATCCTCTCATTGCTCTAAGAGGCCAGTAGTCAAGCTTGTCTGATGTGCGTTTATCAGTACACATCAGTGGTAAGTTTTTTCTCTGTTGCGCCGATCAAAAAACAAGAACGGCGAGCCCAATTTTCCGGACTCGCCGTCTGCTAGGCTGCACTGCTAGACCGTTCGCTCATCCAGGCTTTTTAGTGCACCTTCACCTGCAGCGTGGCCGTTCCGTTGGCGCTATTAATGCCGTTAAAGTTCACGGTTGCGCTGGGCAGGAAGGTCAAGCCGGTGCGGCTCGGTGCGGTTATCCCCACAACTACCTGCATCGTCACTGTTGGGTTAGTGTTCTTGGCGCCGCCCAGAGCAGCAATGTTGCATGTAATCACGTTGGTATTTACCAGTCCGGGTTGCGGCGTGTGGCACGTTGCCGGATTAGACCCAGTGCTGGGCGTGACTGTGACTGAATTGATGGTCAAGCCACTATCGATGGTGATGGTAAAGACCACATCGGTTGCCACGGTTCCCGTATTGTCACTGGCATTGAAAGTCAGAGTGCCAGACTGGCCTGGACTCAGCGAAGCAGGCGTTGCCTGCCCGTTGACCGGCACGGAAATTGTGGTTGATCCCGGTGGTGGCGGCGTTCCCGGCGGAGTGGTTGTGCGGTGCTCAAGCTTGAAGACCAGCGAATCGCCATTGGCGTCAAAGCCTGTGACGCGCGATGACAAGTCGATCTGTGCCTTCTGCATCTGCACAACTACATCAATGCTTGTGGTTGCGCCAGCCGCCATATTGCCTACTGAGCAGACAACGGTGGTTACACCCGTACCACCCGCGGTGCAAACGCCCTGCGCCGGCTCAGCCACAATGATGAACGCTCCATCAGTCGTAGCCAGCGTGTGATTGACCTGGATGCCATTCACCGCAAATTGTGAAGTGTTTGTGACGACCACCGTGTAAGTCACAAGCGCCGGAACCGGGCTCACGGAAATCGGCCCGTTCACTTCAACCTTCATCGTAGGCAGGTTGCTGATGGATGGACTAATTGGAGTAGACGGAGCCGACTCCTGGCTGTTGGCCTGCGCATTGCTGGCATGGACTGTGAATGTGTAAACCGTGCCGTTCGTTAGTCCGGAAACCACCGCGCTCGATGCGGTTCCGGATGTTGGAGCAGGAACGGTGACTGTGTTTGGTGTTGGCTGGCCATTCACCAGCGTAGTAACGGTATAGCTCAGCACAGGTGTGCCGCCATTGTTCAATGGGGCAGTCCAGGAAACGAATGCCTGCGTGTCACCGGGCAATGCCTGCACGCCGGTTGGCGGATCAGGAATTGGAATCACCGGTGCCGGATTGCTTGGCGCAGAAAACGGGCTTGAACCCTGTGCGTTATTGGCAGCAACTTCAAATTGATAGGAGGTATTCGCTGCGATTCCGCTCAACGCTGTGGAGGTTGCAGGGAAGGCGGAGCCAACAGGACTGACGGTGATATCAGGCAGAAGCTGTCCGTTCGACGCGAAGCTATTATGTACCGTGTAGCTGGTAACTGCTTGTCCTGTTTGCGCGGGACTCCAGGAGACAGTTCCTTGTCCGTTAGCAATGGAGGCGACAACGTTCTGCGGAGCTGCTGGAGGAGCCGGAGCAGCTGCCGTCTGGATGGTCTGGAAGATTCTTCCATCGCCGGCTGTGGCTGCGCCGCTTGTATCGTCTCCGGAATAGAGCATCAGGTTTGCTGGATCATTGTTATCGATCGCAACCATTCCCACATTGATTAATCCAGCGGAAGGATCAACATAAGTATTTGCCAGTGTCTCTCCTGCTGCTCCTGCTGCAACATTGCCGAGCCAGATCACAGTATTCGGCATGCCTATATAAAGGTTGTTGCCATTCGTTGCAGGATAAGCCTGATCGCTTGTGATGGAGGTCGCGCCTATCACGGTTGGCAAAACGATCTGAGCAGTGCCATTCGCCGAGCTGCAAGCCGGGTTCTGCCCGACAAGGCAGATAGTGTCGGCATTCTTAATCGTGTACATGATCTCAAGCGTTGCGCCCCAGAGATCGTGACCGACGAATGTGATTCCAGTGCCGCTGTGGTTGCCGGCTACAGTTGCAGCCTGTTGCATAAATTGCGCACATGTGCCGAAGTTGTTCGAGGTGACAGTGGCGGGAGAGTTGAAGCGAAGAATCGCTGAGCTTCTGCTAAATCCAATCCACAAGTTTCCCTGGGGGTCGAGAACGGCTGAGTTGGGTGCGCCAGGATTGCCGATGAAGTTGCATCCTGTCTGTCCAGCAGGGAAGAGCTGATTCGGTGGAGCGCCACCCAATGAGAACAGGCTCGCTACGTCCATTGAGCCATTTCCGCTGTCGGCGGTGGCAAGATAGTTCGCGCGAAGCACGCCAAGGGAGCCCTTGGCCTGATTGTCTACGAGGTAGACAACATTGTTGTCTGGATCAAATGCCATCGCGCCGCCGTTCAGAGCCGCAAAACCGGCGAATGGGCAGGCATTGGTATTGACCTGATAGGGTCCGGGAGAGTCCAGGTCAGGATCGACGCGGCAAATGCCTAGAAAACTATCTGCAACCCACAAATGGCGAACAGGTTGGTGCGTTATAGGACTGATGGCAGAGCCGTGAAGGATGATCCCGCCAGTGGGAACAGTGACTGGGTTGAGTGGGCCGGTTGTGGCTGCTATCTCTGTGGTTGACGTCGTTGGACTGATCGTTGTCTGTCCATGAGATACTCCGACGGTTAATGTGGCCATGATGACGATGAAAGCCAAAACTGTTTTCAGCGCCTGAATTTGGGGATTTTGGGTAAATTGGTTCTTGCCTGTGGAGTTCAAAACGCATCCTTCTGATCTCGCAAGGATACCTCGAGATCTACGCAGTAATTGAAGTAGCTCTTCCCCGGAACAGGCTCAATGATTTGTAACTGCTAGATGCTACCGGAAGGTACTCGTGCGTGGTTGTTACCTATACTTTTGCTTGTAACAACTTGTAGCGGAGTGAAGAGAGAATACTACGAAACTATATACTTATGTAAAGAAAAATTATCAAAACTATACAACTAGCCGATTTCATTTTTGACTAGGGCAAAAAAAACAGGCGCGCCTTTTGAGCACGCCTGCAAAATTTCAATCAACCACAATTCCAGTTTTAAACAAAGTTAACGAAACCGCCAGAATGCTTGTGGCACTCTGGCGGATTATTTCTTTACCGCACTACCTGCTGGAACGTGGCGGTCGGGTTCACAATGTCGATTCCGTTGAACACTACCGTAGCGCTAACGTTCTTTGTCAAGGTAACGTTGCCGGTTATGCTCACCGTGATGGTCATTGTTTGTGCCTGAACAACTTTGTTTCCGTTCTTCAGGTTGCCGCCGAGCTGTGCAATGTTACAGGTAATGGTGGTGACTGACTGACCATTTAACACCTGGTTAGGCTTCGGCGCCTGGCAGCTTGCCGGATCGCTCGACAAACTTGAGGCAGCCTGGACACTGTTGATGGTTATCCCGGTCGGCTCAGCAATCGTGAAAACCACGTTCTGCGCGATGTTGGAGGTAGTGTTGCTCGCGATGAACGTGTGGGTTGTGCCTGCGCCGTGGTTCAGTGTCGGCTTAGCAGACTGGGCCGTCACATCGATTTCCATCGGAGTCGTGCCACCCGCTGGCGGTGCACCAGGAGTATCAGTCTCTTGAGAAGGCGCTGTCAGGCTCTGCGTGCCGGTTACGGTCGTAGTGTTGAAGCTTACTGTGCTGGTGATGTTGTTTGACTTGATCTGCACAATGAAGCTGACAGTGACTGAAGCGCCGGGAGCCACGGTGCCAATGTTGCAGGCCGCAGTGGTCGCGGTGTTCGTGCAGCTTCCCTGTCCAGCCTGTCCGATCAGAACCGATGCTCCATCAGGAGTTGCCTGCGTCAGAGCATAGTTCAGGGTCGTGCCGGTGATCGGGGCAGTCGTGCTGTTGGTCAACGTGGCGCTTACTGTGGCCATCACGTTGGTGGTTGGCACGCTGGCCGGTGCATTCAATGTGAGTCCTACTGTGAATGCTGCCGAAGGAGTGACCGGATTAGACGGAGTCGATTTCAAGCCTGCTCCACCGGCATTGTTGGCATTGACTACGAATGTATAAGTCGTGCCATTTTTCAAACCAGTGACAATCGCGCTGGTAGCATTCGCCGCAACGGTTGCGGTTCCACCACCACCAACGACTGTTGGGACTGAAGTGACTGTGTAGCTCGTAATGCCCTGGGTTGCTGCATTAATCGGAGGCACAAAGCTCACAAACGCTGCCGCATTTCCTGCTGTCGCGGTCACGTTCGTCGGGATGCCAGGTGCAACAACAAATGGCAGCGTGATTGGAGCGCTGACTGTAGCTGCGCTGCTACCCACGGCATTATTGGCAACTACGCTGAAGGTGTAAGTGCCATTTGCCAAGCCAGCAATTACCACGAAATTCGGTGGGAAGAGGCCAGCGCCGGTAGGTGAAACGGTTTGGGTTGCTACTGCTACAACGCCAACAAGAGTCTGTACGGTGTAAGAAGTAACCGGTACGCCGTTCTGCGCTGGGCTCCAGCTAAGAGTGACTGTGTTACCCACTGCTGATGCGCGAACCACGGTTGGAGCTCCGGGCGCTGCTGCAACTGCTGGGGCATTCTGCGTAACCTGCCACCAGCGTCCTTGGGCCAGAATTGCTGCGCCAGACGGATCATCACCTGACCACAGCACATTGTTGGCTGGATCTGTCATGTCAACCACTACTGCGTTTACGGCGATATTTACAATTGCGCCGTCCACAAATGCGCCGGCCGGCTCATACGGATTGCCGGAAACAATGCCACCTGCGGCGATGTTTGAAGCCCACAGATCATCCGTGGCAGATCCAAAATACAGGTTGTCGCCATTGAGATAGGGGAACGTCTGGTCGCCATAGATCGTGGTGGTTGCCAGAGCCGCAAACGTGGGATCTGTTGGAGTGCGAGTTCCGCAGGTAGGTGCCTGAGGTACTGTAACGCCCAATGCCTGGCAGGTAGTATCAGCGTTCGGAATGAAGAATGGTCCAGCTTCAAGCGAACCCCACATATCATGGCCCAGGAACACGATGCCATTGCCACCGCCAGTTGCCGGGGCAGCTGCAACCAGTTGGACTAAGTCAGCGCAGGTTCCGAAGCCAGAGGAGCTTGCCGTGGCAGGATTGACAATGCGGATAATGCCACTCTGTTTCTTAAAGCTGATCCACAAGCTGCCATCTGGAGCCAGGGCCATGCCGTTCGGAACACCAAACACTGCAGGCGCTGGTGGATTCGAGTTTGGCAAAGTTTCCGTGGCGTCTGGCGGGAAGGGGCAGCCGGTGGTTCCACCGGAAAAGCGGCTACCAGTGATGTTGCCGGCCAAAGGGAGTACATTGTTGAAATCGATGGCTCCCTCGCCACTGTCGCCAGTGGGCAAATACCCCAGACGGAAGATGCCCTCTGAGTTGGTTTGCTCGTCGGTCAGGTACAAGGAGTTCGTTTTGGGATCGAACGCCATCGGACCGCCTGTCACGGAAAGACCGTTCACTTTGAACGGGCAGCTCGAGACAGTAATGTTATACGGAGAAGGCTGACCTGGATTTGCCGCCATGAATTGATTGGCGCTGTCGATATCGGGATCAACACGGCAAATACCAAAGTTCGTGTCGCCAATCCAGAAATGGCGAACTGGTTGGTGCGTTATCGCGCTGATGTTGCTGCCATAAAGAATAATTCCACCCACAGGTGCTGTCGGGGGATTAGAAGGCGCGGGTGTCGTTGGGCTGATTCCAAGAACCTGAATCGTGCTTGTCGGCGGAACCGCTGTAGTTTGAGCGCTCGCGAAGACTCCTGCGAACACCAAGAGGACGATCAAGCAGATGCAAACGCGGGACGCAAAAATTCTCCCGCTGCGCTTGCCTTGCCCGGCAACCGCAGAACAAGTTGAGCGTGTCATGTGTAAACCTTCCTGTTTTCGCCCATGGGCTTTGGCAGCCCTGGGGGGACTTTTCAGCTAGACAGGTTTCATCCGTAGCTTAGGGAGTTACACAGTGTGCTTGATAAGACGAACACCGGAATTTCGCAGGCACACTGCTCCGCTAGCTTGCGCGCGGGCTATTACCCTGCACACAAACGTGTACTGCTATGAACGGATAATAGAGTTCTAACGATTAGAGAGTCATTGGCACTTCATTAAAATCCCTAAGAATTGCCGAAAGAACAGAGACCAGCATCATTGCTGGCCTCTTGTAAGCTGAAGTGCCTCTTTTTCTTGCAAAAACAGTCCGCCTATTTTTTGGTTGGCGCCTTCTTGGCAGCTGGATGTGGGGTTGTGCTCGGCGTCGCCGCAGCGGGTGCAACATTCTGGCAATAATGGAGCGTAATCACCGGGGTAGTCGATCCCTCCATGGTGGTTACCAGGAAGAGATTGTCATAGTCATTTTCTCCGATGGCAGGAACCTTTCCTGCCTTCATGCGTGCGATGATCACCGGCAAGGTATTGCTGTGACCAATTACCAGGGTATTGCCTCTGCCGTTGTAAAAAATATCGCGGACCAGATTGGCTTCATCTTCCACCGGCAGAACCTTGGGAGTGATTTTCAATTGCTTGGCCAGTGGATCGGCCGTCTGCTGTGTGCGCTTGGTGTTGGTTACGTAGATTTGCTTGATTCCGGCATCCTTCAGTGTATTGGCCAGGCATGCGGCCCGTTTGGCCCCGGCTGCGCTAAGCGTGGCATCGTCATCGTTAGAAGCTTTTTCCGCATGACGCACCAGATAGACAGTTCTTACACTTTGTTGAGCTATAGCAAGATTACAAAAGAGAAGTACAGCAAGAAGAGTACGCATGAAGTGACATCTCGATTCGCCGTTCCCACAGTACCAAAGTTTCGTGATTTTAACTGTGTTACTGGCTCGAATTTTCTAAAAAAGTGACCCAAATGTAACAGATGTTGCTATCATACTCAATTCCCCCACAGACAATCTTTTGCCATAATCCAAATTGGAGGAAGCTTTCTTCAATGCTGCGTGTATTTCTGATTTTTATATTGGCGTCTGGCTCGGCTCTTGCCCAGACTGCTCCTGCACAACCGCCGGTGACTACTCCAGCTACATCGGCGACCCAGAAATTTCATCCTGAAAATGTTGGTCCGGACACCGTGGTGATTGAGATTCAGGGAGTCTGTTCTCCATCTGGAGATGGCACAGTCACGCAATCACCCTGTGTTACCAGAATTACCAAGAGCCAGTTCAATGCCATGCTGGCCTCTCTGGATACTAGCTCTCCAATGACAACCGCGGCCGCACAGCGTAGCTTTGCAGAAAGCTATATTCAGCTTCTGGGGCTTGCCGGCGCTGCTGAAAAGTCTGGCATCGATAAGGACCCGCAGTTCATTGAACTAATGAAGATTGTGCGTGTACGCACACTGGCTGAAACCTATCGGCGACTCCTCGAATCCAAGGCCAACAATCCATCGCCGGAAGAATTACAGGCGTTCTACCAGAAGAACGGCGCGAAATATGAACAGATCAAAGCAGAGCGCGTGATTATTCCGAACGTGCGCAGAACGCCCAATGACGCACAGAAAGCAAAAGACCTGGCGAACCAGATTCATGATCGCGCCGTAAAAGGTGAAGACATGGCGGTTCTGCAGGCAGATGCCTACAAGGCGCTCGGACTGCCTAATCCTCCGGCCACCGATCTTGGCGCGCGTCGCCGCGGTACTCTACCTTCGACCATTGAAGAGCAGCTTTTTTCCATGAAGCCGGGCGAAGTAACAAAGGTTGAACTGGAGCCCTCAGGGTTCACGGTTTACCGGCTGCGCTCTCATGATCAGCCCAGCATTGATTCCATCCGCACCGAGCTTCTGCGCGATGTTCGCCAACAATATGTCTCCAGCTCGATCAAATCCGTGCAAGACAACATTCGCACCAATTTGAACCTGGATTACTTCACGCCCCATCAGGGAACCGTGGGACCGGTTCCAACACGTCCACGGGGAATGCCTGGAGCTGGAACAGCCGCACCCGCGCCCACTCCTTCGTCGACGGCGACTCCGAAACAATAATCAGATTAGAAAAAGAAGCGGCGCACATTGTTCTTAAAAGGCGAAAGACAATGTGCGCCTGGCGATAATCTCGGCTTAACGAGGCGCCATAATTGATGCTTGGGGCCGGGCGGTTCCGGCTCCTCCCATTGGCGATCCAAGGGACTTGATATAGCTGACAATCTGCCAGCGCTCAGGCTCCGGCAATTTTGACCAGACCGGCATTCCATGCCACACAACGCCATTCGTGATCAGCCAGAAAACAGCGCCATCCGGAGCTGTTTGCACGCGATCTCTCAGCAGGCTCGGCCCGCGACGAGTGCCGTCCGCGGTCTTGCCATGGCATTGATAACAGTGTTGGTCGTAAAGAAATTTTCCCGCTGCTGGCGCTGTCGAATCGCTGGCCATCGGATTCGGTAACTTCTGATATTTTGCCGGGGCCTTGGCGAGTTCGTTGCGGCGCACGTATTTCACACCAGGCTGAGGCGCGTTTTTCGCATTGTCATACTGTGCGAAACTCGAAGACGTGCTGAGCAACAACGCCGCGGCAATCAAAGCGCAAAATAAAATTTTGATTTTCATTAGTGCACCCCAAAGAACCGCGCTATGGAAGGGCCAAAGTTAGAGAACTCGCGGGAAAGGCCCCAGCGCAGAAGAAATTTATGGCTTTGGTCATTGAGCCCGAAGCCCGGGGAAACACGCACCGTCCAGCCAGAAGGCATGTTCCACGCGGCCACGGGAGCAAGGTAATGAGAAGTATCGTTGAGACCGAAGCTGTAGCGATCGCCCAGCCCGCCATATAACTCAGCGCCCACAATCCAATTCTGCTTGCAGAAAGTACAAGGACTAGCCGACCCTTTCAATGCGAGCGGACGGCTTGCGCCCAACGCATAGCCAAATTCCCAGGGCTCATTGGAAAGATTTTTTACCGCAAGTGTGTTCTCTACAAAATTCCAACCCTTCCAGTAACTTGAAAGCAGCAGCTTGAGCTCCAACTCATGATCGTGCTCTGATCGCAGGTCGGCATTGCTTTCGGCAAAGTCCTCTTCCACGTCATGCCCTTCAATTTCCTTCAGGATTTTGTCGCCCATGGTGTTTTCATATTCCACATACAGCACCGGGTTGATGATGTGCTCATGCTTGAGAACGCGAAAACGGTTTTCCCAGCGCCAGCCGGTAAAGATGGTGCTGTCATGGAACGTAGTCTGGCCGCTGAGATAAAACTCAGTTGTCCACCAGCCGTTGGCGCCATATTCAAACTCAGTCCAGAAGGCGTGGAAGTCATTGCCGCCGCGCTGCGTGCCATAAGTCGAGAAGTATTCAACTTCCAGGCTGCCGGGTTCTTCCATGTAATGGTCGTATGCCACGATATAGGGATTTTCCTGCGCCCCAGAGCGCGCAGGGATAAAAATAGCCAGTGAAACCACGGAAAGAGCAAGCCATAAGCGGCGCAGCACCAGGATCTCCTTATTGCAAACAAGTTGCATCTTACGATATTGAAAATGAAATTGAAATTCATTTTCATATTGGAAGTCAAGCTGCTGCTCTTAATTTCTGTTGCAAGTCGCTTGCAACTAAATGCAACAAAACCGGCCCTGAAACAGCCATGGCAGGCTTTGCTGCAGCCAGAGGGTGAATGGCGGCATTGAATAGTAAAAAGAGAGTTGCAGATTCCGTGCCGGAGCATCAAACTAGGGGCTGACTTTCACTGTGATTTAATGATCTGAAAAGAAAGGCCTCACCCAATGGGATGGCTCACTTCTATATTGCGCGTGCTGGCTCCCATTGCTGTAGAGCATGGCGGGCAGGTCCTGCGTGAACAGTTTCGTTCTCGTACTGCACAGAGTCAGGGCTCAGCAGAAGCCTCCGGCCCAGATCCGTTGCAATTGCTGGCCGCGGATGTCGATCAGCTGAAAGGCTATGCGCTGCAACTCAAGTCCGAGCTGGAAATTCTGAATCAAGGAATTGCCGCGCGTGAAGACCGGTTGCGCAAATGGCTGCTGGCGCTTTTAGTCTGGAATGTGGTGCTGACGGTCGCTTTGGTGCTGGTTGCAGTTTTTGCTCTGCGCCACTAACCTTTCACGTCCAAAATCAAGTAGAGTGCTGTGTACTTTATTCTGAGCGTAGCGCGACCATAGGATCGATTTTGGTGGCTCGACGTGCCGGTATATAGTTGGCAGCCAGTGCCACCACCAGAAGCACTCCTGTAACAACCACAAAAGTCACGGGATCGTTATTACCCACACCATAAAGCAGGCTGGACATCAAACGGCTTAGCAACAGAGCGCCAATCAATCCAGCGCCCGCACCGGCCATCACCAGTAGCATTCCCTGGCGAATTACCATGCGCAAAACTGCGCCCGGCTGTGCTCCCAGCGTCATGCGAATGCCAATCTCCTGCCTCCGGCGTGAAACCATGTAACTCATCACGCCATAAATGCCAATGCCAGCCAGAACCAGCGCGGTGACAGCAAATCCAATCAGCAGAAGCGCATAAAATCGTGGCTGGGAATTGGAGTTAAAAACCACATCATCCATCGTCCGTACTTCAGCAACGGTAACATTTTTATCCATCGAGTGAAGCGCTGCCGTTACGCTACCTGCCATTGCGGCGGGATCTCCCGGGCAGCGAATCACCAGAGAGAGGTATTCGTAATAGGCTTGCTGCCCACTCAGCATGTCCTGGGTCTGCAGAAAAGGTATGAACATCTGCGCAGTGGGCGGATCTGTCCAATGGTCCCGAACTTCGTTCTTCACAATACCTACTACGGTTTTCCATGAAGGTTTTTCCAGATTGCCCAAGGTGATCCGCTTACCCAGCGCGTCTTCTCCGGGCCATTGCTGCTGGGCCATAAACTCATTGATGATTACCACGTTTGGAGAAGCAAGATTGTCGGCTTCCGTCACATCCCGGCCGCGCACAAAGGGTATTCGCATGGTCTTAAAGTAGCCGGGATAGACCACCCGATAAGCCGCCGAAGCACTTTCACCGGGCTTGGGCAGCGGTGTTCCTTCTGCATAAAAGCCAAGCACCCAGAGATCGCCCGCCAATGGAAGATGGTTCGTTGCACTCACTGACTCTACGCCAGGCAGAGCACCTGTCTTTTCGATGGCTTCGTGAAAAAATGCAGCTCGACGATCAGGGTCCGCCTCGCGCGTTCCCGCCACGGAGACAATCATGGTAAGAACATGGTGGGGATCAAAGCCGGGATCGATGGCTAGAAGTGCGCCAAGGCTGCGCACCATCAACCCAGCGCAGATAAGCAGAACCAGAGCCAGCGCAAATTCTGAAGCCACTAGAATGCTCTGTAGCCGTTTGCGCAGGATGCCGGCACTACTGCCGCGTCCGCTGTCTTTGAGCGCATCATTCAACGTCGCATGTGAGGCTTGCCACGCGGGCGCAAGCCCAAATACCAAGCCCGTAATCACAGACGCTATCAGAACAAAGAGTAGAACGTGAATATCAAAACCCACGGTCTCAACGCGGGGAATATCGGCTGGTCCAAGAGCCACCAGAAGACGGATCCCGGCAAAGGCCACCAGCAATCCTGCAATTGCTCCCAGCAACGCCAACATCAGGCTCTCTGTAAGAAACTGCCGCAGCATGCGTCCACGCCGAGCGCCCAAGGCTGAACGTACGGCAATCTCTTTTTGCCGGGCGGCAGAACGCGCCAGTAACATGTGGGCTACATTGGCACAGGCAATAAGCAGCACAAATCCCACCGCGCCCAATAACACGAGGAGTGCCGGGCGGACATTGCCAATGACTCTTTCTTTCAGCGGCACAACCACCATGTCGCGGTTTGTTCCCGGATACTGCTCTTCCATGCGGGCAGTGATGGCTGCCATCTCAGCCCGCGCCTGCTCCAGTGAAACCCCATCTCGTAATCGTGCGAAGACACGCAGGCTGTTGCCTCCGCGATCGTCTGCCCGTTGCTTGAGAGGGAAGGGAATCCAGAATTGCGTTTTTGTCGCCCAGAAGGGAGCAAATTTAAATTCGCGTGGCATCACGCCTGTGATCGTGTAGGGCACGCCATCAACATTCACTGTTTTTCCGACGACACCCGCATCTCCTGAGTAGCGCCGTTGCCACAATCCGTAACTCAGCATGATTTCATGTTCTTTGCCAGGCTCATCCTCTTCTTCACGGAACATTCTGCCCAGCAGCGGTTGAATCCCAAGCATGGGCAGCATGTCATGTGTAATGTGCAATCCAGCGACGCGTTCCGGTTCGCTCTGGTCAGAGAGATTTGGCTCAAAATATTCTGCGGCAGCCATCCGGGCAAAAACGTGGTTTTCTTTTTGCCAGTCGAGGAAATTTGCCGGTGAAACCGGGTCAAGACCGCGATACAAAATGACTGTAAGACGGTCAGAGTCAGCGTATGCCAGGGGCCGCAGTAAAACAGCATTCACCACGCTGAAGACCGCCGTGTTTGCGCCAATGCCAAGCGCCAGGGCGATTACCGCAACCGCTGTAAATCCAGGATTGCGGCGCATGGTACGCAACGAATAATGCGCGTCCTGCAGGAGCTGTTCCAACCATGTCCAGCCCCACGCCTGGCGGCTTTCTTCTTGTATTCGCGTGGCATTGCCAAAACGACGGTGCGCAGCGGATTTTGCTCCGTCCGCGGAAAGCCCGCGATCCAGGTGCTCTTCCTGGCGCAGCTCCAGATGCAGGCGCATTTCGTCCTGCATCTCCTGATCAAAGGTATTGCGGCGCCGCCATGAGGCAATGCGTCTTTTTATTTCGTTGAGTAATTGCATTGTTCGCCACCTCAGGCCGGCTGTATCACACGGCCAATCGCATACATAACTCGTTTGTAGCGCGAAAGCTCCAACTCCAATTGCTTCTTTCCTGAGGCGGTGATCTGATAGTAGCGTGCGCGGCGATTGCCTGATGTCACACCCCACTCTGCCACGACCCACCCTTTCAGCAGCATCCGCTGCAGGGCCGGATAAAGCGAACCTTCTTCCACTTGCAGCACTTCTTCTGACAGTTTTTCAATGGACGTGGCGATCTCATAACCATGCATCTCGCCGTTTCTTGCGAGTGTCTTTAAGATCAACATGTAAAGTGTTCCGGGCGGTATCTCGTCGCGATCATTTCCCATACTGGCATAGTTAGACTATGGCAGCGATGGTTGGTTAGCAAAATTTCCTGTGCAAATTTTTGACGTCATCATTCTCGGTGGTGGGGCGGCAGGTTTGATGTGCGCCATGGAAGCCGGCAAGCGCGGCCGTCGCGTGGCCGTGCTGGAGCGCGCAGAGCGTATCGGCAAAAAGATACTGATTTCCGGCGGTGGAAGATGTAACTTTACGAACCTGTATTGCCGGCCTGAAAATTTTCTCTCCGCCAATCCGCACTTTGCCAAATCTGCCCTGTCGCGCTATGCGCCTGCAGATTTCATTGCCTTGGTAGAAAAGCACGGCATTGCTTACCACGAAAAAACTTTAGGACAGCTTTTTTGTGATGGCTCTGCGCAGCAGATTGTCTCCATGCTGGAACGGGAGTGCCTCGACACAAAGGTTGAAATTCTGACCAATGTAAAGGTCGCTAACGTAAGAATTGAAAGCAATGCAGGTAAAAATCATTTCACCGTCATTGCCGGCGAGCGGCAATTTGCAGCTGAGTCGCTTGTAGTTGCTACGGGAGGGCTATCCATTGCCAAGATGGGCGCTACCGGATTTGGTTATGACCTGGCGCGCCAGTTTGGATTGAAAATAGTTGAGCCACGTCCAGCGCTGGTGCCGCTTCTATTCAATAAAGAAGATGCAGCGCATTTCTGCGATCTCGCTGGCGTTTCGGCGGAAGTGATTGCCTCCATCGGACAGCAGAGTTTTCGCGAGAAGATGTTGATCACGCATCGAGGGCTGAGCGGTCCGGCTATTTTGCAAATATCGTCATACTGGAAGCAGGCTCAATCCATTACCTTGGATATTGCACCTGAAAGTGAGGTGACTGCCACATTTAAAGATCCAAAAGCGCGCCGCGATCTGTCGTCAATGAAATCAGCTTTCCGTTCTGCATTGCCGCATAGGCTCGCTGATCGCTGGCTGGATGTTTATCCACCAGGGGGATGGAGCAATCATGCGCTGGAAGAGCTTGAACAGCGAGCGCATCATTGGCACATCACGCCGGATGGCACGGAAGGTTATGCCAAAGCTGAAGTGACTGCGGGCGGCGTGGACACGAATGAGCTTTCAGCCAAGACCATGGAGAGCCGTAAAGTGCCGGGTCTTTATTTCATTGGTGAGGTCGTTGATGTGACCGGTCACCTGGGAGGTTTCAATTTCCAGTGGGCCTGGGCATCAGGATTCAGCGCAGGACAAGCGGCATGACTCTGGCTGAGTCGAGTGAAATGAAAATGCATTCCCTATTTTGTAATCCGTCCCGGAGCAGCCCCAATGCTCCGGCATTCCAAACTCAATACGCAGTTGCTGATCCCACATGGGATAAAACGTTGACGGCGATTATACGCAAGATTGAATGGGCGTGGAGAGAAAAATTAAGAATTGTGAAGTTATTGATTGTCGACTGTAAGTGACTACAATTAAATGGTTTATGGGGTATTCGAGAGCTGCTGCCCATCAAGTTATAATCCTGCCATGAAGAAGCAGGCGTGGATCGTGTTGTTTGCGGTTTTAATTTGTAAAGCTCAAAACCAGGATATAAGAGAGATCCCTCCCGAAGTGGCGCGTCAGCACGTCATTAAACGCTTTGAACCGCTATACCCAGAACCGGCGGAATTGGCGCGAATTCAGGGAGTTGTGGAATTACGCGTTACGATTAATGAAAAGGGAAATGTAACAGACCTAAAACCAGTAATGGGGCATCCCCTTTTGCTTGGATCTGCATTTCAGGCTGTAAAGAAGTGGCAATTCCAGCCTTTTATCTTCCATGAACAGGCGAGCCCAGTAAGGACTATCGTACAGCTTATTTTTGCGCTGGGACCAGATGCCGAACGCGAGAAGGATTATCTGCGTAAGGAAGTAGTTTGCAACATATCCCTGCAAAACAATATGGCGGATGAGCCAGAAACTGTCTGCCACAAAGCTCTGGCAATAGCCAAAGACCTGCCGAATTATTTCGCTCCGGATAAATTTTCAGCTTATGGCAATGCCGGCAGAGCGGCGCTTGACGCAAACAGAGTTGAAGAAGCTGTTGATACCATCGAACAACAGCTGAGATTTATAAAAAAGATCTCGCAACCGGGAAATTCACAACTGGTTTCAGTGAGCAGCGATCTGGCGCATGCCTATGCCAGGGCAGGCCATATGCCTCGGGCAGACGCTCAATATACTGAAACAGAGCAAGCCCAGATCGCGGCGCAAAAAGACCTTCATAGCAGAAAAGATAAACTGGACTCCGGCGACTATGACGCACAGAGTGCTTCCTACTCACATAATCTTCAGGTTATTTTGAAAGAGCATGCCCTGTTGCTGCGCAATATGGGAAAAAATTCAGAAGCTGACACACTGGAACAGAGAGCCAACGATACAGCAAATATACAGGCACATCCGTAGGGAACTTCATGAAGATCGGGGTCTTGGGAGCGGGGAATATTGGAGCGGTGGCTGCGCGCCTGTTTGTGGCCGCCGGGCATGACGTCGCAGTCAGCAATTCGCGCGGGCCAGAATCCCTGGAGCCACTGGTCAACGAGCTAGGCCCACAGGCCCATGCCATGACCGTTGCCGGCGCAGCTGGCTTTGGCGAAGTAATCTTGCTCGCTGTCCCCTGGCATGCGCCTGAAGCCTTGCCGCATCCAGAGCTGCTGCGGAACAAGATCGTCATTGATGCCATGAATCCTTACCGGCCTGAAGGCGGCTTCTATGATCTGGAAGGCTCAACCTCTTCTGAGATCGTGCTCAAACGGATGCCGGGTGCACGGCTGGTAAAGGCTTTCAATACTATTTACTACGTGCATCTGGCTGATCGGGGCCGCAAAGACCTGCCGGTGGAAGAGCGCCACACCATCTATCTAGCTGGCGATGATCAAGAAGCAAAAAGTGTGGTTGCTGGCTTGATTGAAGAGATCGGCTTTGCCGCTGTTGATACTGGTTCACTCCGTGAAGGGGGGCGTTTGCAGGAGCCTAATTCGCCTATTTACAACCAGACTTACAATGCGCGCGAAGCGCGGGAATTTCTTGCCAGCCTGGAAGAAAGGAGAATCTAATTTCGGGCAGCTCTGTTTGTCCGTTCTGTGATCGCCAGTCAGCACTGATTTCCGGCGCTTGATACCTTACATTAGAAAACACTGCAGGTAGCCGCATCATCTATATGCATAATACGCAAGAAATCCCGCAGAGACAGGATGCGCATGAAAACCAAGCTGCTTCTCCCAGTCGTTCTTTCAGCTTTTACGCTATTGCCACTGGCTGCCCAGCAGCCAACCACTCCTCCGCCGGCGTCGGACCAAAACACTCAAAGCGCTTCACCAAACACAGCACCTAACGCGCAAAGCGCCCCAGACAATGCTGCTCCACCAGATGCGCAAAGGCCTGACAGCCAGCCGGCGAGTAACCGGCCTCCCGATAACCAGGCTCAGTCTGATGATCAGCAATCGAACGGGCCGGTGCCGGTCTTTCATTTAACGGTTGTTCAGCGGACTACTGAAGCGATTGATTATCGCGATCGCGGTGGCACAACGCAGGTGGATTTCAAAGGCACATCACTCATGCCAACGGTCGACGGGAAAGCCAACGTCACCGGCCACACCGGGCGTCTGGCCATTGATGCGACGTTGCATCATCTTGCACCTCCACGCAGCATTGGTCCTGAATATTTGACTTACGTGCTGTGGGCTATCACGCCGGAAGGCAGGCCCGTCAATCTTGGAGAAGTCCGACCCAATGATGATGGCAACTCGCGCTTGCAGGTCACCAGCGGATTGCAGGAATTTGGCTTGATTGTAACCGCAGAGCCATATTTCGCCGTGACGCGGCCGAGCAACATCGTTGTAGCAGAAAACATTTATCGCGCTGATACTCTGGGCGGCAATCATCCTATTTCGGCCAAGTTTGATCTCATTGAGAAGGGCCAATACACGGTGAATGTTGATCCAAACCAGCTGCCAGCAAGCCTGGAACAGGATAGGCGTGTGCCGATCGAGTTGCTGCAGGCAGAAAACGCGATTGCAATTGCCCAGGCAACGGGCGCTGACCAATACGCCGCAGACACTCTGGGCAAAGCTAAGGCCTATGTGGCCCAGGGGCAAGACTACTATCGCCGCAAGCAGGGTATTACGCCGATTGGCGCAGTGTCACGCGCTGCCACGCAGGCCGCGGAAGATGCGCGTCTGCTTACTTTGCAGAAAAAACAGGAAGAAGCCACGGAAGCAGAACGGCAGCGTGCTCGTGACCGCATTCAGGCAGCGCAATCGCAGGCTGAATCGGAGTCGGCGCGAGCCGATGCAGCCCGTCTGGAAGCCCAACATCAGAAAGAGCAGCGTGAGTTAGCTGACCAGGAGCGCCAGGCTGCGGAGCAGGCGCGTTTGCAGGCAGAACAAGCAGCACAACAAGCTGCGCAAGACCGTGCGGCCGCTGAGCAGCAATTACAGCAGTCTCAACAACAGCAACAGGCTCTGACAGCGCAGGCTGAACAAGCCCGCTTGCAGGCGCAACAGGCTGATGCGGCGAGAGCACAGGCTGACCAGGCAAGAGCGCAGGCTATCCAGCAGGCTGAAGAACAGCGGCAGCGCTTACTGACGCAACTCAATCAGGTGCTGCAGACGCGAGATAGCGCTCGCGGCTTGATCGTGAGCATGTCCGACGTGCTTTTTGATTTCAACAAAGCAACATTGAAACAGGGGGCCACGTTGCGGCTGGCAAAGGTCTCCGGCATCATTCTTGCTTACCCTGACCTCAAGCTGGAAATCGATGGTTTTACTGACAACAAAGGCACGCCTGAATACAACCAGAAGCTTTCAGAAAGGCGCGCGGCTACTGTGCGCGATTTTCTGGTGAGCCAGGGAGTCAGCGCTGATGCAGTGAATACGCGTGGTTACGGCGAGGAGAATCCTGTGGCCAGCAATACCACTGCATCCGGCAGGCAACAGAATCGCCGCGTTGAACTGGTGGTGAGCGGGAACGCCATTGGAAGCACTACGACCTCGACCACAACAACGACTACGACTGGTTCAACCACGGGAACAGGTGGCATATCCGGTGCAACGCAGGGAACTACAGTGCCTGCGCAATCAACGACTGCGCCGGCAGGAACTGTGGCAGCTCCTGCGAATCCTCCTGTACAAAACCCAAATCCACCACGGTCTTAACTTCAAAAGCTGAATCGAGAGTGGGGATGCACAAGGGCATCCCCATTTTTATTGCGGCGTCTTTCCTGATCAAAAACTTGTAGTTGACGTTTTATCCCTACCGGCGTCTAATCTCCCATAGTTTATCTATGAAGGATATCTATGGTACGTGCTGCGGCTAAGAATGAACTACTTCCTGGAACGCTGGACATGCTGATTCTGCATACGTTGACGCGCAAAGCCATGCATGGATATGGGATCGCCCAGAATATCCAGGAAATTTCCGACGATGTGCTGCAGGTGGAAGAAGGCTCGCTCTATCCTGCGCTTCAGCGCTTGCTCGTCAAGGGATGGGTAAAGGCGGAGTGGGGCACCTCTGAGAATAATCGCCGCGCTCGTTATTACACCATTACCAGCACAGGCAAAAAGCAGTTAGGTGAGGAAGCGGAGAACTTCAGCCGCATGGTGCAGGCAATTTCAAGGGTAATGCAGACGGCGTAAGGAGACCGGGCATGGCAAAGCTGGCAGAAATATGGCGACGCATTCTTTTCTCTTTCAAGCGCAGCAGGATGGACAACGAACTGGCAGAAGAGATGCGCCAGCACATGGATTTCAAGGTCCAAAAAAATATGGCGGCAGGAATGTCTGAAGAAGAAGCACGCTATGCAGCACATCGTCAGCTTGGCAATTTAACCCGTATGGAAGAGGAAAGCCGCAAGAGTTGGGGCTTTCCAATGTTAGAAAGCTTTTTGCAGGACATCCGCTATGGTCTGCGTGGACTACGCAAAGCTCCCGGTTTTACCACCGTCGCAGTCTTAACTCTTGCTTTGGGGATTGGCGCGACTACCGTCATCTTCAGCGTGATCAATACAGTAGTACTTCGTCCACTGCCGTATAAAGATTCCGCCAGGCTTGCCCGCGTTCGGAGCGTAGTTCCCAGATTCCCTGATTTCAAGCTGGGCGTATCCAAACCTGATTTTGACGATATCAAGGCCAGTGCGCACTCCCTGGAATCGGTTGCTGTGTTTCAGGAAAGGGACGCCAACCTCACCGCTCCGGGAGATCCGAAGGAGGTGGTTGTCAGTGCCGTCACGCCTGAGTTTTTTACCCTTTTAGGGCTTTCACCCAATCTTGGGCGCATATTGCAGCCGGATGATGTAGATCGCAAAAACGGCGACGTCGTTTTGATCAGCAGCCATCTGTGGCGTCAACGCTTTGCTTCGAGCCCGACAGCCATCGGGCGCACAATCACCTTGGATGAGAAACACTACACAGTGGTAGGCGTGATGCCTGATGGGCCGGTCATCACGAGAGAAGAAAACGACATTTGGATGCCGCTGAACATTCCTCCAAAGGATGCTGCCATCCGCACCAACTGGTTCTTCAGCGTTCTGGCGCGGATCAGGCACGAGCAAACGCTACAGGCAGCCCAGGCCGAACTGGACACAATCGCGCAAAGGCTTGGTACGCAATATCCAACAGACGAAAGCGGTATCAAGTTTGATCTCGAATCTTTGCAGCATGCGGTCATCGGCAATACTAAGGCAGGGCTTATGCTTCTTCTAGGCGCGGTTGGGTTTCTGCTGCTGATCGCCTGTGCCAACGTGAGCAATCTGATTCTTTCCCGCGCCGTGCAACGCCAGAGCGAGATTGCCGTGCGCGTGGCGCTCGGGGCAAGCCGCGTGCGAATTCTGCGCCAGCTACTGGTTGAAAGCCTTCTGCTTTCCTGTCTGGGCGGCGCCGCAGGAATTTTGCTCGCAATTTATGGTGTCAATGCCTATCGAGCTTTTGGAGGAATACCCCGCGCAAATGAACTTCACGTAGATTTCACAATCGCCTGGGTGGCGCTGGCTTTTTCGTCGTTAGCGGGGATTCTCTGCGGTCTTGCGCCTGCATTGCATACATCACGGCCAGATATGAATTTGGCGCTGAAAGAACGAGTTTCCAGTGGGGCAGAAGGCGGATCCCGGCGTTTGTCTCTGCGTGACTCGCTGGTCGTGCTTGAAGTAGCGCTGGCGCTGGTTTTGCTGGACGGTTCAGCTCTGATGGTGCAAAGCATGGTGCGTATGATGCATGTGGATCCCGGCTTTCACACCAGCAATATCCTCACAGCTGATTTGAATCTGCCGTCATCGCGTTACGCCACGCCGGAATCTCGCACAATCTTTGTGCAGAAATTGCTCGATACGCTGCGTGCTAATGATCGCTTCAAGAATGTGGCATTGAGCGACTCTCCAGCATTGAACAGCAACTTGAAGATGATGATGTTTCAGCCTGGTACGCTGGGCGTTGATGATAAGTCTTCCACGTTGCAGGAACGCACCGTTGGGCCCGGTTATTTTGAGACGCTGAATATTCCTCTGCGTGCTGGCCGCACCTTTGATGAAAATGACGTAAAGGGTACAACGAAGGTTGCTGTTGTGAATGAGGCGATGATGCGGCAGTATTTTTCAGGCAAGCCGCCTATCGGCAAGATTCTTAAATATGGCGATGAGCCGGATGACCAAAGCCAGATTGTGGGTGTGGTGGCTGATACCCGTGATGTAACCCTGCGATCTGCGCCGCGCCCGCAAGTGTATCTGCCGTTGCTTCAACATCCCGATTTCGGGATTTATGTCTTCGTGCGCACCAGCGCCGACCCGCTTGCCATGGCGCCAGAGCTGGAAAAACTTGTCTGGAGCATCGATAAGGACCAGCCGGTTAATGACGTGCAGAGTTTGACACAGGTGATTGCCGATTCCGTATCAGAGCCGCGCTTTCGCACCTGGGTGTTAGGTATTTTTGCTTTTGCGGGATTGACCCTGACGCTTGTTGGGATTTACGGCGTCATCTCTTATATGGTCGGCCAGCGCACAAGGGAAATTGGGATTCGCGTAGCTCTCGGCGCGCAACGGGGAAATGTTTTAGGCCTGGTGCTTGCTCAGGGGATTCGGCTCACGATCGCCGGAGCTATTTTGGGTGTGTTGGGATCCGTGGCTCTTACTCGCTTCCTGAGGAGCGAGCTGTTTGACATTAAGCCTACTGACGCCGTTACGTTAATCGGAGCTGCCGCGGCTATGCTGTTGGTGGCACTCGCTGCATGTTATCTACCGGCGCGGCGTGCCACTCACGTGGACCCTTTGGAAGCTTTGCGGTATGAGTAGGCCAGCTAAGTAGCTGAATTCTCTTCGTCATCTTCAAGGACAGGCAGGCTGTAGAGAGAAACATGCCCGCGGCGTTCTCGCGTAAGGCTAGGTAGTTCACGGACCAGTTCAAAGCGGACTTCTTCATGACATTGTGCGCATGGCGGGAAGGTCTGGCCGGCGATCAGAGTTACTTCATGCGGCAATCGATGCTGCGAATGAATGACACGGTAAACGCCGCTTTCGGGAATCGTCTCTGTGCTTTTGTAAAGATGTGCCATTCGGTTTTTGGGTTATCGCGGAGGTTTTTTACAGCGTTGTTGCTCAGGCTAATGGATGCAGAAGATTCTCCTGCAGTTGGTAACAAGTCTTCATTGCTCTTGAAGTTATACCGCATCTGCCGCTCATTGGACATCGTGAGCTGAGGAAATTCGTTTTCACTTTACAATAATTTTGCTGCGCGTCGTCGTGCCTTAATCCACTCACTTGCCGTTTAGCTTTACAAAGAACTGTAAAGCCGGGAGCCTGCCTCCCAGGGAAAACGGTCAACACATCCCAGATATCGAGACTTGGTTTTGCGGGCGGGCAGCTCTGTTAAATTCTTTCAAGAGTCGGGAAAATCGGATAATATGACTGCGTGTCCACCTTCCTTAAATATGCAATTACGTTAGCGGTGGTGTTTGGCATTCTTTATGTGCTGATTTCACCCCTGCCGGAGATGGATGCAACGCTTTCTGGAAAGTCCTTCCTTAGTTATTTTTTCCTCGTTACGCACGCTTTTTTAGGTTTGTTCTTACTCACTTTTTTAGTGCGTTTATATCCAATTGAATGGATAGCCAGTCCACGCCGTAATGTTATCAAGATGACCTGCGTCTGGCTTTGTTAGCGTTCTCTTTTCGCCTGGAGCAAACAGACCCTCGCCTTTCTGGCAACCTAAAGACTATTGTGTCATTCAGTCTAAAAAGGGCCTTAGAAGTGCGGATTATGATCTGATCGCTGGCCAAGAGAAAACTAATGAAGACGAATGAAGTCATTCAGGCATGGAAAAGCATCCTGAGCGGCAGACGACCGTCTCTCGCAATCGAGATCACGCGGGAGTGTCCCCTGCGCTGCGCTGGATGTTACGCATATGAGGATGGGCACGTTGGAGGCATCAATCTGCGGCAGCTGCAGGACAAACGCGGCGACGAGCTGATACAGGGCGTGCTGGCCCTGGTGGATGAGTGCCAGCCGCTGCATCTCTCGATTGTAGGAGGCGATCCTCTGGTGCGTTATCGCGAGGTGACGGCACTGCTTCCACAGCTCAATGCTCGGGGCATTTATGTACAGGTTGTGACCAGCGCCTTCCGGCAAATTCCGCCGGAGTGGGCGCGGATCGATCGATTGAACATTGTGGTTTCAATCGATGGACAGCAACCGGAGCATGACCAGCGCCGCAAACCTGCTACTTATGCGCGGATCCTGGAAAACATTCGCGGCCATCAGGTGACTGTGCATTGCACTATCACCGGACAGATGATGAAGCGGCAGAATTATTTGCAGGAATTCGTTGAATTCTGGAGCGAGAAACCAGAGATCAAGAAGATCTGGATGAGTATGTTCACGCCACAAGTGGGAGCTACTGGTCAGGAAATTCTTACTCGTGAAGAACGTGTGGAAGCGGCAGAGGAATTATTCAGGCTGCGGCAAATTTATCCCAAGCTGGACATGCCTGAGTCTGTAATCCGTGAGTTCATGCGTCCGCCGGAATCGCCAGAAAAATGCATTTTTGCCCAGACCACGCACACAATTTCTGCCGATCTGAAAAGCAAGATCACGCCATGCCAGTTTGGCGGCAATCCGGATTGCTCACAATGTGGATGCATAGCATCCATGGGGCTGGCCGCTGTTGGAAATTACAAGCTTGGCCTGGGTGTAACAGCAGGTGCTGTTTACAGAGCGTCGACGTCGATTGGAAATGCGCTGCAACGCAGAAAGCGTGCGGCATAGTTACCTTAACTTTCGGAAGGTGTAGTCATGGGCTATATCGGAGAAATGATTCTTAAATCAACCACGGCCATTCCGCTGCGCGGCCTGCGTAGCCTGCGCGGCATTCGAGAAAGACTGGCCGGCAGAGAGCATACCCTGCGACAGGAACTTGTGCGTTTTGGCAAACTCCTCCATACGCAGGGTTTTGTCGCGGCCACTGACGGTAATCTTTCCGTCCGGCTTGACGATGAACGAGTTCTGGTTACGCCCACCTGTTTCAGCAAAGGCATGATGAACCCTGAGGACATGGCAGTGGTCGATTTGCAGGGCAAAAAGCTGAGCGGCCGCTATAAACCCTCCAGCGAAATCACCATGCACCTTACCGTCTACCGCATGCGTCCTGACGTGGGAGCAGTGGTCCATGCTCATCCCTGCACCGCTACGGCATTTGCGTCTGCCGGTATCGCCCTTGATGAACCATTGTGCTCTGAAGTTGTGATTACCCTTGGGGAAGTCCCTCTTGCGCCTTATGCCACTACCGGCACCATGGAACTTAGCAATTCTCTCCGGCCATTTATTCCCTACCATGACGCCATCCTCATGGCGAACCACGGCGTGGTGACCTACGGCGAAGATATTTGCCGCGCTTATATGAGAATGGAAGCTGTGGAGCATTTTGCCAAGATTGTTCTGGCTACACGCCAGTTAGGTTGCTCACGTTCTTTGAATAGCCGCGAAGTGGAGAAACTTGTGGAAGCGCGTGTGCAATACGCGAAGAATGGGCGCTAGATGGGCTTGCTTCTTTCGCAATCAATCGTAACTAGTATCCGCCTTGCGGCATGTCTCATATTCGCCCACTAGCCCATTGTTTGGGTAGAATGGCCAACGTAGCAGCACACACACCGTTGCCCCCTCGCGATGTCTGACTTTGCCACCACTACCGCACCTTTCCTACACAGCAGAACCAGGCGCATTTATGGTGATGGCGAAATGGCCGAGCTCACCCGCCGTTTTGACTGGAGCAAAACCTCCCTTGGCCCAATCGACTCCTGGCCTGATGTCCTGCTTACTACTGTGAACATGCTGCTGGGCACGCGGCATCCCATGTTTCTTTGGTGGGGGCCGGAATTAATCCAGTTTTATAACGACGGCTATCGTCCAAGCATTAGCGAAGATAAGCATCCCAAGGCACTCGGCCAGCGTGGCCGGGAATGCTGGCCTGAGATATGGCATATCATCGGACCCCAGATTGAATCGGTCATGAGCAAGGGCGAATCCACATGGCACCGCAACGCGCTGGTGCCCATCTTTCGCAACGGCGAGCTGGAAGACGTGTATTGGACTTACAGCTACAGCCCAATTCGAGACAGCGAAGGCAATATTGGTGGCACGCTGGTTACCTGTAGTGAAACCACTGAGGAAGTGATTGGAGAGCAGCGCCTGCGCCAGAGCGAAGCGCGCTTTCGCAGTCTGGTGGAGCAGGCCAATGTAGGATTTCTCATTGGCGACCTGGACGGACGTTTGACCTTTCTCAACCCAACCATGTTACGGATGCTGGGCTATTCGGTAGAAGAAGTTGCAGCCGGACTTGTGCGATGGAATGATCTGACTCCGCCTGAATATGCTGAGATGGATGCACGCGCTGTACAGCAACTGCGAGAATTTGGCATTGCCCAGCCCTACGAGAAAGCCTATCTGGCCAAAGACGGGCGAAAAGTTCCTTTGCTGATTGGCGCAGCGTTGCTTGCTGCAACCGACAATCGTCCGGCGGAAGTGGCGGCATTCACTGTGGACCTGAGCGAACTTAAGCGCACGGAGGGTGCGCTGCGGCAATCGGAGAAGCTGGCTGCCGTGGGCCGGCTGGCCAGCTCGATTGCGCATGAGATCAACAATCCTCTGGAAGCCGTGACGAATCTGCTCTACTTGATTGATGATGAGTCTCTACCGGACGTGCTCAGAAAATATGTCCAACTGGCGCAGCAGGAACTGGCTCGAGTGGCCAACATCACGACGCAGACGCTGCGTTTTCATCGCCAGTCAACGAATGCAAAGACAGCTTCACTGGTGCAGATTGTTGATGGCGTGCTGGCTCTTTTCCAGGGACGCCTGGTCAATGCCGGCATCGAAGTGGAGAGACAATACCGTAACGCCAACCCCGTATTGTGCTATGAAGGAGACATCCGCCAGGTATTCACCAATCTACTGAGCAACGCCATAGATGCCACTCCGCCGGAAGGAAAAATTATTGTGCGCGAAAGAAATGTTACGGACTGGCGCACTGGCCAACGAGCCGTACGCGTGACCATTGCAGATACCGGACATGGGATGTCTCGGCAGACACGCAAGATGATTTTTGATCCGTTCTTCACCACCAAGGGCATTACAGGAACTGGACTTGGATTGTGGGTGAGCGCCGAAATTCTGGGCAAGCATCATGCGAAAATTTCTGTTCGCAGCCGGCAGAAGCGGCCTGGGCAGGGCACCGTGTTCTCTATTGTGTTTCCAGAAAATGGAGTTCAAGAAAGCAAATAGCATCACGGAACCTGCGAAAACTCTTCTGATCATTCCGATCGCTTACCTCTTGAAGTAGCGTATTTTTTAGGAACCATTTTGCTTACAAGACGTATTCATCTCAGCGATGCCGGATGCATTTGTCCGGAAGAGGCACCAAAAGTTGCGTGTTTTTTCATAACACATACGAACCATGCACGTTGGCGCTCGTCTAAGGTTTCACCAAGCAATAATCCCGTCCGGAGGGTCTACCCAAATGCGGCGTCTTCTCGTTTTGTTGTTTCTAGTTCCAGCCTTACTTCTTGCACAACAACAAAACTCCCTGTCAGGGCATTGGATCTTCACCGCGGACTATTACGGCACTCCAATTGTTTACAAGCTTGAGCTACAGCAGCAAGGCAATAAGCTCACGGGAAATTTTGGCGGTGACAATCTGGAAGGAACGATTACCGGCGGATCGCTGCGCTTTCATGCCAAGGACCCACGCGGCGGGTGGGAAGACATTAACGCTACCGTGCAGGGTGACACGATGACTGGCAGCGCGCTTTTTGCCGAAAACGATGATCCTGGCCATCATCAGGCGACTCACCAGTTCACGGCCAGATTGGTTCCACAACGACGCGCTGGACCGCCGCAGCACCATGAATTCACGCCGACAACTTTCTATCGCCAGTTCTCGCCCTTCAACAAGCCGGTGCTTACGGTATGGCCGGGAGATTCGATTCACACAACGACGGTTGACGCCGGTGGCACCGACGAAAAAGGCGTGACACGCGTTCTAGGCGGCAATCCTGAAACTGGGCCGTTTTATATAGAGACCGCCGCACCGGGCGATACTCTCATTGTCCACTTCACGCGTATTCATCTGAATCGCGACTACGCCATCAGTGACGATGGTATCGTGAATCGCGCGTTAAACAGCGATACGGCAGTCAAGGCGAAAGATCTCGGCAACGATGTGCGCTGGCATCTGGATCTGCAGCGTGGTGTAGCTACATCAGAAAAGCCGGGCGATCATCTCAAGCAATACACTGTTCCGCTGCGGCCGATGCTGGGCTGCGTGGCCACGGCTCCATCTCAGTCGCAAGCGCCTCCGCCCACGGGCGACTCAGGCAATTGGGGCGGCAACATGGATTTCAATGAGATTGTGGAAGGCTCGACTGTTTATCTGCCTGTGATCACACCCGGAGCTATGCTTTATGTCGGCGATGGGCACGCAGCCCAAGGCGATGGCGAACTTACGGGCAATGCGCTTGAAACATCTATGGATGTGGAGTTCACGGTGGATGTGATTTCCGGAAAATCGATTTTTTCTCCACGGGTTGAGTCGCCGACGCACATCATTGCCATGGGGCTTGGCGGGTCAATCGATGACGCTTTCAGCCGCGCCACCGCCAATATGTTTAGCTGGCTCACGGAAAAGTATGCGCTCACGCCATCAGAGGTCGCGCAGATTCTGGGTACGTCCGCTGAATATCACGTGAGCGAGGTAGCGGACCGTAATGCCGGCATGGTGCTGATGATTAAGAAGGAGCGTTTGCAGGCATTGCAGCCTGCGCCGGTGAAATAAATGCTTACTCTGTGGCGGCACGATTTTTATAGACAACACCGCCTTTCATCACGAACGCAACGCGGCGCACGGCAGCAATGTCCTTGATAGGATCGCCATCAAGAGCAATGATATCGGCCTGTAAACCGGGCGCGATCATGCCGATCTGATCCTGCATGTTGAGTGATTCGGCTGCGCGAGAGTTGGCAGCGACCAGGGCATCCATTGGATCCTGACCGGCCTGTACGCGATAGATAAATTCTTCAGCGTTGCGGCCATGGGCTCCGGCAACGGCATCTGTGCCAAAGACTATTTTCAGGTTCTTCGTGGCCAGCGCTTTCTTGAACATATCTGCGATGATCGGCAGCACCTCCTGCATCTTGTCGAAGCCTTCTTCCGTGTATGTATTGCCGCCGAGAAACTTTTCTTTGTTGTCGAGATAGTTGTGAATAACGAGACCCACTTGCGGATCAAAAAATGTTCCGTGCTGTGCCATGGCATCCAGGTCTTCCTGCGTGGCGTAGGTTCCATGTTCAACTTCCGTGCATCCAGCGTTGGCCGCAGCGCGCACCGCAGTCTTGTAAGCGTGAACCAGCGTGCGCATGCCATGCGCTTTGGCTTCAGAGCAGGCAGCCTGAAGTTGTTCGTCAGTGAGTGTCTGCCCGCCGCCCTGGCGAATGCTGCGTGAGGCAAAAATCTTTACCAGGTCGGCTCCATCAGCTTTGAGTTTGCGGACTGTTTCGCGAATTTGTTCAGGCGTCAGCTTAGGATCTTCAATCGGTTGAAGCGACGTTAACAGCCGTGGCCCGGGTACTGCACCGCTATTAATAGCTGCGCGCAGATCCTTATCTTCCGAAGATCCAACGCTTTGAATCGTGGTGAAACCTGCCATGAGCGTGACGTATGCATTGCCGGCCATCGCCAATGTGGCCTGTTCAGGAGTCTCATTCTTGTCTTCCATGTGGCCGTTAGGGCCAAAGTGCCAAATCACGTGGTCGTGCAAGTCGATCCAGCCGGGCATTACCGTCATTTTGCTTAGATCGTAAAAAGCTACGCCTGCTGGCTTATAGTCTTTTGCTCTCTGTTCAACGCGAGTGATCTTGCCATCCTGCACCGTGATCAGCACATCGTGCTGCGCGTGTCCTTTGCCATCAAGCAATGTTCCGGCGCGGATCACGGTTGTTTGTTGCGCGAGGGCAAATAGTGAAAACACCAAGATCGTAACTGGAAGTCTGAGCAGTTTCATGGATAGCTCCAGAAAGAACCGAGCATTGTATCTAAAAACGCTCATGCAGGGGCTTGAGGCTGCTAACCTGGAAGATCGCCATGAGTGCTGCGGAACAGATTTAATTGCTCTGATACGAAACAAAAGGGTGCGGACCTGTAACCGACGGGACAATACACCTCAGTCAATTGTCCCAAGGCCCGTGGCAGGAAAGAATATCCCCAGGAAATTCAAGGGGGAAGCTGCATGAAGACTGTATTGAAAGCAGTGAGCTTTTTAGTTTTGGTTGCAGGGCCCATTTCCGCTTTTGGCCAATACCAGCCTATTCCGGAGTTTCAAAAAGGGTTCACCGGTTACGAGGAATTTCAGGGATCAGTGAATTCCGATAGCCGCATGTTCAAGCTGGATTCCAACGCGGGCTACGATTTCAATCGGCATTTCGGGGTGTTCGCCGGCATGCCGCTGTACTTTGCCAATACCGAGACGATGATCACGCAGGTCAACGGCAATACCACAACCACCACAACTGATGTAACCAATAATGGCATCGGCAACGCCTACTTTGGACTGGCAATGCGCGCCCCCAACAAAACGCTGGATTACAGCTCTACCGCAACCTTTGCGGCGCCAACCGGAAGTACGTCAAAAGGTTTAAGCAGCGGCCGTGCAAATGTTGATTTCACCAATCGCCTTGAGCATGCTTTTGACCGGCTCACGCCTTTTGTGGAAGCCGGCGTGGCCAATGCCGTGCCTGATTCGCAGCTCTTTACACGGCCTTTCACATCACTGGGCTTGATCACGCATTTTGAGGAAGGCGGAGAGCTGGAAGTGGTTAAGCATTTTGCCGTGGGCGGCTCTGGTTTTGAAATTGTGCCTTTCGGCAACCAGAAGATTTTCAGCAAGCTTGTGGGCAAAGGACAAAGCGGCAGCGGCAAGAACAGTTTTGATCAGACAGCAGAGGCGAGCGGTACCGGCCTGACGCGTGAAAACGGATTCAATACATGGATCGCATTTGAGCCGACACCGGTATGGCGTGTTGAGCTGGGCTTCTCACGCAGCGCTACCTTTGACCTGAACAGCTTTGCCTTCAACCTGAAGATGAATGTCGGCAAGCTGGCGCGGATGCGGCATTCTTCTTAAACAAACTCCGGTTAAACAACTCTGGCGCGCGGAACGTATTTGCCGTCTTCCAGAACCTGGCATGGCGCCACCTGCGGCGTGACCAGCGCATCGCGTGGCACGATAAAAGTTTGTTCCAGCGCATATTGGCCAGACATGGCGGCGTGCGGCACACCATCGGTATAAACCATCCATGCGCTGCCCGGGGGGAAGACCAGTTCCTGCTTGGGTGAATTCTGCTGGAAGTCAGAGTTTTCCTTGAGCCAGTCATGCAGGTAGAGCATGAATTCGTCATAGGGAGAGCGGGCTGGCACCGGCAGGCCGATCTTGCTGGCAAAATGCGTTAGCGCGCGGCCAATGCCGCCGGATGGTCCAATCTTTTTTACCTGCATAAGCCTGGGCAGAAATTCATGAAATGGCTCGCCTACGTTCCATACACGCCCAACGGATGGATTGATGTTGGCAAAGACGCGCAGGATGCGTGCGCCATGCGTGGGCCGTGTGGGGAATGCGTCCACGTGCAGCAGATCATTGCGCTTGTGCAATGACAAATCGCGTCCCTGCTCTTCCAGCGGGCGGAAGCTGGCAAAATCCAGCCTGACTTTGGTTGCGTAAGGCTCAAGGAAACGCACGATGAACTTTGAAACCGCGATGGAGAAATTGCGCATGATGGTGTTCATGTGCTCGCGGTCAGGAGAGTCCTCATCCACGCCTTTCAAGATGTCTTTGGTTGGACGATAGGAAATATTCTTGTGAAAGCGTGAACCTGTCTGCTTCTGGGAGAGCAGAAACTCGCGATCGTCATCTGGGAACTCAAATGGCACATGGCTGAAGAAGAGGACCTTGCCGCGCTCAAGCTGGTCACAGTGCCAGGCAGCCTGATTGAAGTCAAAATTGGTTACATCCACGATTGCCGATGTGCCTGGTGCTGCCATGGTCCACCTCTGGAGCGATCCGCTATTTTTGTCATGCAAGAAAAATCATACGCGCATCACTCATCAGCGGCAAAATTACTCATATTTACCGCAAGAAAAAGCGCGGAGAGTATCCGCGCTTTAAGAAATACATTCATTCGGCCTTTTAGTGCTTCTTATTGTTTCTGCACAAAGCACCGTCAGTAACGCTGGTCAGCAGGCCAGTGGCAGCGGTGATCTTCCTGCTGAAGCAGCCGTTGGTCGAGTCATTGGAGAAGAACTCCTGCGCGCTCTGCTGTCCCTGGCCCCCGGTGATGACAAAGTTTGAGTCAAACAGCAACGTGTCACTCGGCGTGACAGTGTTGGAGACCACGCTGAAAGTGTCCGGGCCTTTGCCATGAGTAGTGGTTGCGCTCTGGAATTGCTGGCGTGCCGTTGTCGTCTGGAATCCGCCAGAGCCATCGGCATTGACGACAAAGTTGATGTTCAGATCCAGCGGCCAGTCAAACTGCTGCTCAACCGTGCCACCATTTTTGCCATTGGTGCTGGTTTCAGAAGAAATGGTGGTGCGCTGCTTGATGTTCTGCACAAACGCCAGGTTTGTGATGTTGAAGTCCTGGCGGTTATTGAATTGAACATTCTGCCGAATATCCGTTTCCACGCGGCCATGAGAAGTTTCTACAAAACCTTCCACGCGGAAGTCGCGGGAAGAGCTAACGGTGACGGTGGCGGTAATTGAGCCATCAGCAGCGGTGTTCACATTTTCCACGATGTTAGGCGACGGCGTGCCGATTGTGTTTCGCGTAAGCGCGCCGGTAATTTGCTTGGATCCATGGTCCTGGAAGACCAGCAGCGTTGCGGTGGTGGAAAAGCCGCTGTTAGCGTTGAAGACGTTGACTGCGACCTGATGCGGTTGCCCGTTGCTGAGGAGGGCGGCGAAGGGAGTCAGGTCGACTCGATAGGCTGGGAAGTTGAGCGTTTGTACGCCGGGAATCGGACGCCACAGGAGAGGATCGATACCGCCGGTGTATATCCACGGATAAACCGGCGCCACGCCGGCGGGCGTTCCATCAATTGCGATTTCAGTTTCGCGGAAGCCGCTGTTGCCGCAGTCCTGCAATTCTGCGGCTACGTCATTCGGTACGCAGCTATACCAGAACTCATCGACAGGCCCTTGGCTCTGCGAGATCACATCGATGAATGCCTGCTCTACGTTTGTCGGGAGGGTAAAGGTTTTCGCCAGAGTGTCTGTGGTGGTGGAGAGGAATGTTGTTCCGCTCGTGGGATCGGAAGACAGCGGCAAAACCATGTCTGCCGTACGCGGAGCGTCCTGATGGCGATCTAGCGGATAGAACTGGATTGTCGCGGTACCGAAGAGGCTGCTGGTGAATTGATTATTGACCAGATTGCCAAGATCAACGTGTCCAACTTGGGCGGCGCTCAGCAGCGAAGTGTAGTCAGTGAGATCGCGTTCGATGTGCCAGGAGCGCGCCACGTTTCCTGAAGGCTCAGAGGTAGTGCCGAAATAAACGTTGACGCCGCCGATCCAGATATTGGCTGTGCGATCAAACTGCAAACCTGCCTGGATGGAAAAATCCGCGTTTAAAACTACCTTGGCCCATGGGCCGGGGCATCCGGCGGGAGGCGTGAAGGTAAAAGGCTTAGGGTTGAAATCCGCGAAAGTTACGTTATTAAAAAGCTGGACAACGCATGGTGTTGTATTGGGCCGTGGAATGGTTGGATCAGCCGTGGCTGTGTTGCCGGAACCAATCACCAATCCGGGTGGTGGAATGGTCTGAGCAGAGAGTGTGGCTGCAGCAAGCATGAGACAAATGGCTGCCAATATTTTTGCGGTGAAGAAGCGTAGGAATGTTTTTTGCGGAGTAGCTGAGACGACGTGCATGAAGGCCTCCATGGTGAGGGCCAAATTCTAATGATGAAAAGGAAGAACGGTCAAACCGCAGAGGCAGAAAAGCGGCCGCAAAGCAGCAGCCATGAGCGCTTAGCTATTTTTTATCCGCGGCTGGCTGTGCAGTGGAAGAATGGCCAATCTGCACAATGCGTCCATCAGGTCCCACAGCCCATCCTGCATGGCCGGCAAAACTCAAAGCGTTATAATTCCCATCGTCCAGATGCTTCCAGGTTTGTCCTTGATCACTGGACTCATCTGCGCCGCTGGTTCCCACTGCTACAAGATGCGATGGGCTACCAGCTACCGCCACCGCAGAGCGATAGCCTTGTGGACTTGAAGAGGTCAGCTTCCAAGTTTGACCTCCATCATGGGTAGTAGCTGCATTGCCGCCGCCCTTCGATGGCTCTTTGTAATCACCACCTACAGCGATGCCATCCTTCGTGGTCCAGAAAGCAATAGAAAAAATTCCCTGCGTAGTCTCGCCATGAATGATGGGAGTTTCAGAGACTGTCCAGTTGATCCCGCGATCGGAGGAGTGGAATACACGCGCGGCTGGTCCGCCGGTGGCAAACCAGACGTCGTTTTTTCCGAAAGTCGCGATGCAGGTGCCGCTGGCGGCGAAAGCGCCTTCTTTGGTCAGGGCGTCTGGCATTTTCTTCACGAGGACAGGATTCCAATTGATGCCGTCGCTAGTGGAAATCAGGGGGAACTTGCCATCCACGGAGTCGCTCATGGCAATGCCGTGGGTGCTGTCCCAGAAGGCAAAGCAATCATAAAAAGCATTGGAATTGTAATTTGTGAATTGGCGCTGCCAGATGCGTCCGCCATCAGTGGTCTTATAGATGCGGGATTTGTCGCCTTCGCCAATGCTGAGTACGTAGGCGGTGTCTTTGTCAAAAGCGCGGATATTACGAAAATCAAGGTTCTCGGCGCCAACAATTTCCAGTTTTTGCCAAGTTGCGCCGCCATCCACCGTGCGCAGGACTGTGCCATTGGATCCGCTGGCCCAGGCTATCTTGTCAGAGACGGCGCTAATACCGCGTAGCTGTGCCTCGCCGCCGCTTTTTTGCAGCTGTCCCAGCTCCTTGGCCTGCGCCGGGGAAGGCTGAGGCTGCTGGCTCCAGATAGATGCTGAAAAGGCAAGTATTAGTGCTATGCTCGGAAAAACAGCCAAAATGGTCTGCATTTGTATGCTCCTGAAGGACTTAGAATTGTAACCTTTTGGCCTTCACAATCCTCTATAGGCATGCGGAGGGAAAACAGGTGAACGCAATACTGGCCCCGGTAACAGCACAAAGCGAACTTCGAGATGAGGAAGTAGTGGCCCGTGTGCTCAACGGGGAAACAGCCCTGTTTGAGATCCTGATGCGCCGCTACAACCAGCGTCTCTATCGTGTATCGCGCGTGATTTTGCGCGACGATAGCGAAGCTGAGGACGTAATGCAGGATGCGTATGTACGCGCCTATGAACACTTGCACCAATTTGCGGGACGCGCTGCGTTTTCAACCTGGCTGACCCGCATTGCCATCCATGAAGCGCTGGCCCGCAAGCGCCGCCGCGGACGGATGGAAGAGCTAGACGCCCTCCCCTCAAATGGAGAATCCATGGCTATTCTAAGATCGACTACGCCCAACCCGGAAACCGGCACCGCCACTGCAGAAGCGCGTGAACTATTAGAAGGGGCAATTGACCATCTGCCGGAGGCTTACCGGACGGTAGTGATACTGCGCGAGGTAGAAGAGATGAGCGTAGCCGAGACGGCGGAGAGCCTTGGCGTAAGCGATGCCGTGGTCAAGACACGGCTGCATCGCGCCCATGCCATGCTACGCAAAGAGCTATATGCCCGCGCCAAGGGCCGCGCCACCGATCTTTATCAATTCCATGCCATTCGATGTGACAAGGTAGTGAAGGTAGTTTTTGAGCGGATCAGGGAGAAGGCGCAAGCCAGCAATCCATCTATCGTTCACTAAATAACCTGGAACGGTATGAAGGTACTCTTCACCCATCCAGATAGCGATGGGTGAAGGATGAAATCTAAGCTGTTTGCACTAAATTTCCATACTTGTAGGTCGATAAGTAAGCAGCTTTTGCGCAATATCCTTGCAGCGCACAAGACTATATTGTATAAACTGCTCATCCCACACTACTCCTAAATTGTTAAGAGGTATCTCTATGTTTCGCGCCAAGCTGCCCTTTCTTGTGCTGGCAGTAGCTTTTCTATGCTCTTCACCACGGCTCTTTGCAGACGACTGGCAGCCAATCAATCCAGAAGAATTGAAGATGACAGCGGATCCGGCGCATCCGGCAGACGCAATCATGCTCTATCACGAAGAGATTGCGGATGATATGACGCGTCATCGGTATATCTATAAACGAGTGAAGATCCTCACTGAAAAAGGCAAGGACCGTGCCAATGTCCAGATTTTTTATGACGGCACCACAGTCGGTATTTCCGAGATCAAGGCCCGCACGATCTCTCCCGATGGCACTATCACGCCATTTACGGACAAGGCCTTGAATAGCACCTATGTAAAAGGCCACAATACCAGATATTTGGTGAAGACTTTTTCCATGCCGAATGTCCAGGTAGGCAGCATTATTGAATGGAAATATACCGAGTTCTGGGATGAATGGCTCTTTGCGCCCAACTGGGACGTACAGGAAGATCTTCCCCAGAAAAGGGCCAAATTTGCCTTTATTCCATTCCAGATAGGTGCCAATACCGTAATCCAGGACGAGCACGGCGATATTAAAAACCGTGTCTACTATTCCTTTATCGGGTTGCCCAGTACTACAACGCTGAAGACCGTTGGCGGCAATAATCGCATGGAACTGGAGCTGAACGATATTCCAGCTTATGAAGAAGAAGATTTTGCTCCGCCTGAAGATGTAACCAAGATGCGGGTGAATTTTTATTATGGCGACAACAACATGGCCAAGCCGGCGCAGTTCTGGAAAGATCAAGGCAAGTGGTGGAACAAAGACGTTGAGTCTTTTGCCGGCCACACTCCGATTGCTGACCATTCGGCTGCAATAACAGCTGCGGTGAAACAAGTGGTTTCAGATTCCGACACGGCGGAGCAGAAAGCGCGCAAGATCTATGCGTACGTGCAAAAGATCAAGAACCTGAATTACGTTTCCGGCGAAAGCAGGCTGCAAGAACTGGTAGATGCCCGCAGCAAGACCAAGCGTACTGTCGATGACGTGCTGCGCAACAATGAAGGCCATAGGAACGAGATTGCGCGGCTTTACTGGGCGATGGCGCGCTCAGCCAATTTAACTGCTTACATGATGCGCGTTGCTGATCGAGAAGAAGTATTTTTCCAGTCGACAGTGCCGAACCCAAGCCAGTTGACTGTGGAACTCGTGGTGGTTGTGCTCGATGGGAAAGAGGTCTTCCTTGATCCTGGCACTCCATTCTGCCCGTTCGGACATCTGGCATGGCAACACAACACGACCCAGGGCATACGCCAATATAGTGACGGCAGTATAGTTCTTGCCGTCACTCCGAAAGCTGATTACAAGGAGGCAATCAGCAAACGAGTCGGCCACATTCAGCTAAATGACGATGGCAGCGCAACAGGTAAAGTTGGAGTTGCATGGGCTGGTGAAGACGCCCTGGTGCATCGCCTGCGCGGGCTTAGGACGGACGATGCTGGAAAGAAGAAGGAACTGGAAGACGAACTCAGAGCATTGTTGCCGAATGGATCATCCGTGCAACTGGACCAGACGAAAGGCTGGGAGGACGGTGAAAGCCAACTAACAGCCAGCTTTACTATCATGATTCCGTCTTACGCCAGCAACACCGGCAAACGCATGATTGTTCCAACCAACCTGTTTGAAACACGCGAGCGCCAGCCGTTTGCCCACGGTGAGCGCAAGCAATCTGTCTATTTCAAATACCCATTTTATGTAATGGATGATACGCAGATTACATTCCCAGCCTCTTTCCATATTGAGAACTTTGCGAAAGATATACAGCCCATCACAACAGATTTTTCTGTGTACAAGGTGAAGCGCACCACCAATGGCAACATCGTAACTGTAAGCCGTGATTTTGCCATGGGCGGTATTGCGTTTGTAGCCAAGGATTATCCGGCATTGAGAAAGTTCTATGAGGATGTGGATACCCAGGATGCTGAGCCGCTCGTGCTTGGCGCGCAATAAAAGAAGCGTTTAAGACTGCTGAAAGGAGTGCGGAATAAAGACGGCAAAAACCGTCCCGTGGCGCGAAGGTGTAGCGCTGCTCCGCACTCTTACCCTGCCTTTGTGCTTTTGAATAATCTCCAGGCTCACCCAAAGCCCCAGGCCGGTACCGGTGATGCCTTTGGTGGAAAAGAACGGCTCGAAGATTCTGGCTGCTGTTTCCTTTGACATGCCGTGGCCTTTATCCGCTACAGTAATGAGCACACCTTTTCGGCCTGTGCGCCAGTCCGTGGCTTCGCGCTCCCGCACAATAATTTCTCCGCCGCTGCGGGAGGCGTCCAGGGCATTGCCGATAAGGTTGGTGAGTACCTGGCGGAGTTCGCCGTCAAAGCAGTCCAGCGGCTCTGCGCCGCGATATTGGCGTAGCACTTTTACTCCTGCTGAAGTGAGCCTCCCTTGGTAGAGCTTGATCACTGAGTCCAGAAGATCGGTGACGCGGACGGCGTTCTTGGCCGTCGTTTGCCGGTAAAAGCGGAGGGTTTGTGTTGCAATCTGGGTAACCCGCGCCAGCTCCTGCTGCGCTAATTTTGTAAAGCTGCGAGCCGAATCCGGCAGGTCCTCTGATTTGTCGATGAGGTAGAGCAGGTTGGTGACGGCTTCAAGAGGGTTGTTGATCTCATGGGCAATGGAGGCAGAAAGACGCCCCACGGCCGCCAGTTTTTCGCTTTGCATCAAGGCAGCCTGAGCGCGCTTCAACTCGGTAATATCGCGGCCTTCCGGCACGATGAAAGCGACCTCATCCTTTTCGTTATAAACAGGACGCAGTGAAAAATCGAAAACCATGGAATCGCCGGTAGGCCGGTTTAGAGTGGCTTCATAGCGAATGAACCCGCCGGCGGCTGCCACTGGAATTGCTTTTCGCAATTTTTCCGGCGCGCCCGGAGTATGGCTGAACCATGGTGTTTCCCAGAACTTCATGCCAACCACGTCTTCGCGTTTATTCCCGGCAAATTCCAGCGATGCAGGATTGCAATCAAGCATGACACCATCGGTTGAGAGCAAGCCAATGTATTCATGCATGCTGCTATACATGGCGCTGAGCCGGGCTTCACTGGCGAACAGTGCGTGCTCCGTGCGCTTGCGCTCCGTTACGTCCACTCCCAAAACCAGGATTGCATAGATATTACCTTCAGCGTCCCGCATGGGCTGATAGACAAAATCCAGAAATGTGTCTTCCAGGGGCTGGCCGGGAGTGCGGGCCAGTTTGACCGGCACGCTGTTTCCCACGAACGGCTCGCCTGTCCGATAGACGCGGTCTAAAAGATCATTGAAGCCCTGCTCGGCCGCCTCCGGCAATGCCTGGCGCAGACTCTTACCCAGAACATCGCGATGGCCAATCAACGTCTGATAGCGCGGATTGGTCATTTCAAAAACATGATCAGGACCACGCAGCACAGCGAGAAAAGCCGGTGCCTGGCGATAAAGTTCTTCCAGCCGTTTTTGCTCCGCGCGCAAAGCTTCTGATTCACGCCTTTGCGCTTCACGCCGGATCCGTGCTGTTTTCACGTGGGTTTCCACACGCGCAATCAGCTCACGAGCAGTAAATGGCTTAACCAGATAGTCATCGGCGCCAGACTGCATGCCTTCAATGCGCGCGTCTTCACCGGCACGCGCCGAAAGCAGAATGACAGGAGTGGAAGCGGTATCCTGGTTTTCGCGGAGAGCTGCCATCAACTCAAAACCATCCATTTCCGGCATCATTACATCGCTCAAAACCAGATCGGGAGATAGCTCTTTAACCTTCACAAGCGCTTCTTTTCCGTTGACGGCGGTGCTTACCTCAAAGCGGGCTTTGAGCAGCCGGGAGACATATTCGCGCATGTCGCGATTGTCATCCACCAAAAGGACCTTTGCCCGAGGCCCAGCTCCTGCAGGCAATGCGTTTAATACAGCGGTTGTGTCGAGATCTGCCGGGCTGGTGTAAAGAACGGAATCATTTATGGATTGAACGGGGAGCCAGCTAAGGGCTTCCTGTACCAATGCTTCGCGCGCTGTACCGGCTACAGCAGTCTTGTCGAATGATTGGATACGGTCCTGCTGTAAATGCCGGCTGCCATAAGGAATGGAAACTGTGAATGTTGTGCCCTTTCCCATCTGGCTCTGGACGCTAATTTTGCCGCCATGCATATTCACCAATTCATGCACCAGGGCCAGGCCGATACCGCTGCCTTCATGCGTACGCCGGCGTGCATTCTCAATGCGCCGAAAGCGTTCAAACAAATGGCCAATCTCGTCCTCTGGAATGCCAGTGCCTGTGTCGGCAATGGTTAGCTCTACATGATCAGCGTGGTTTTTAAGACGTACAGTGATAGAGCCTTCGAATGTCGATTTCAAGGCATTGGAAATCAGGTTCAGCACAATCTTTTCCCACATCTCGTGGTCGACATAGACAGGATAGGGGAGTGGCCCGGCATCGACAACGTAATCAAGGCCAGCTTTTGCGATAGCCGACTGAAAAACGCTGGCGAGCTCTGTGGTATAAGTGGCTAGATCCGTGGAACGATAGCTGGCCTTGACCCTGCCTGCTTCAATCCGGGAAAAATCAAGCAGTGTATTTACAAGCTTGAGCAGGCGCAGTTCATTGCGATGGACCGTTTCCAACTCCGCGCCGCGCAGTGTCTTTTCCGGAGTGGCCAATGCATCTTCCGTTGGACCCAGCATAAGGGTCAAAGGCGTACGAAACTCATGGCTCACATTGCTGAAGAATGCAGTCTTAGCGCTGTCGATTGCCGCAAGGGCTTCTGCGCGTTTACGCTCTTCGTCATAGGCGCGAGCATTGGCAATGCCGGCTGCGATCTGTCCTGCAACCAGGTCGATAAAACCGCTGTAACTGGCATCGAGCTGCCGGTAAGGATTCAGGCCCGTAATCAACACACCTGCCGGCGCAGCCTGCCCTTGCCGTGTAATGGGAACAATCATGGCGCGTGAAGGCGCTTTTTCCCAGGCGCCGGTGGGGACCGTCTCAAAATGCTCGGCAAGATTTTCTACAACGATCGAGCCCTTTTGCCGCAATAGATCATGAATGGGCCAAACCTTATTTCTGGAATCGACTTCAAGGGTGGATGGAGCCGCGGAATGGCCTGCCTGAATGCCGGTTGTGCACGCGAGGCGTGCGCGAGTTCCTTCATTTTCAAAAAGGTAGGTAAGGGCGAAAGGCAGGTCGTATCCATTTGTTGCCAGGCTGGAACGGACCGCGCCAAGAACATCTTCTTCCGTAAACTTTCCGTTCAACGCGGCTGACAGTGAACGAAGGAGGCCAAGCTGGCGCTCACCAATAATACGTTCCGTTTCTTCCGTGACCACGCAGAAGAGACCATTGATTTTGCCGTCGTCGCGCGTCAATGGACTGTAAGAAAAGGTATGGTAGGTTTCTTCCGGATAGCCATTGCGCTCCAGAAATAAGCGCAGGCCTTCATCCCATGTGGCCTCACCGGTTTCAAAGACGGTGCGTACGCGTGGATCAAGATCGCTCCAGATTTCGGCCCATACTTCGCGTGCCTGCTTGCCTAGCGCCCAGGGATGCTTCTTGCCCAGCGTCATCTTGCCGTAGCTATCGTTGTAGAGAAAGATAAGTTCCGGCCCCCAGCCCATCCACATTGCGTAGCGGGAAGAGATCAGAATGCGCACGGCCGTTTTAAGGCTCTGCGGCCAAGTAGAGATTGGGCCCATGGGCGTCTTTGACCAATCAAAGGCGCGAATGCGTTCGCCCATTTCGCCGCCGCCCGAAAAGACATCGTCTGGCGCTTCCATCCTGGTGCTTACAGGCATCTCAGAGAATTTTTCTTCCATGGCTTTTTTGGGCAGCATATTGGCGCAGTTAGTTTATCGAAATATTCTCAAGAGGTGGATACCCAGGCCGTGACAGAAAGGTAACCCTTTTATGTGCGAAGCGTAAGATGCATTTTCTGCATTGTAAGTTGCTATTCAGCGGGATGGCTGGTCACGAGAGGCCGTAAAACCGGCATGTATCCGGTTTTTAAAGCAACAATTCGGCATGAAAAGCGACGCTAAGAAACAGAGCTGGAATAAAATGCATCATCTGAAACAACGGGTATTTGGAGGGGTGCAAGATGGCCAGGTTTTATGAAGATGTACCGATCCAATGGAAAGAAGGCGAAACCACGTATGGACGCGCGCTGGGCAACCACGTGGCATGGATGTGCAAATGCGACCACTTGATGCTGGGACCTCATGAAGAGCTGTATTTCGTTCCAGCCTGTCCAACCTGTGGACGGAAGTTCCGAATTCTGAAAGGTAAAAAACCGCGTTATGTAAAGCGGGTGATTGAGCGCGTGGAAAGGCCGGTAAAAAGAATGTAGTTTTGCGACTCTGTGTTTCTCCCGGGTCATGCCTTATAATGCGCCGCACCACCGATATAGGAGAAACACGCAATGTCGAGTAAAACGAACGGCAATCAACCTGACGAACTTCCTCAGATCAAGCCCACCACCAACCCGTTCGACCGGCGGAGCTTTTTAGTTGGCGCCGCCGCTGGAGCCGCTGCTCTGGCCATGCCGCGCTGGGCGCACGCAAGTGAAAACAGCCTATTTACCGGGACAAGCCTTGCCACCGCTGACGAAGACCTGAGCGCCATCCGCGCCGAGATTACCAGGCGCCACGACGAAACGGTAAAGCGCATGCAGACCTGGATCAAGCAGCCATCGATTGCGGCAGAGAACCGCGGTATGAATGAAGGCTGTGAACTTACCATGCAGATGCTGCGTGAGGCCGGCTTCCAGCAGGTCAACAAAGTTCCCACGGACGGGCAGCCGGGAATATTTGCCACGCTCGATGCAGGCGCTCCTAAAACACTTGGACTTTACTTCATGTATGACGTAAAGCAGGTGGATCCTTCAGAGTGGTCGTCACCGCCATGGGATGCAAACATTGTCGATAAGCCAGGCTTCGGCAAAGTTGTGGTGGGCCGTGGAGCTGTAAACCAGAAAGGTCCTGAAGCGGCATTTTTGGCCGCGTTGCATGCCATTCGAGGGGCAAGGCGCAAGCTGCCAGTCAATTTTGTTTTTGTAGCGGAAGGTGAGGAAGAGATTGGCTCCCCGCATTTTACACAGGTAGTGCATAAGCCAGAGGTGCTGGCGGCGCTGAAGAAGAGTATGGGCATCTTCATGCCTTTTGCATCGCAAGATCCGGATGGACAGGTCACAGCTTTTCTCGGAGCGAAAGGCGTGGTGGAGCTGGAGTTGGTTTCCAGCGGCGAAAAATGGGGACGCGGACCTAAGGCTGATATCCATTCCAGTAACAAAGCCAGGCTGGACTCACCTGCATGGCACTTGGTGAAGGCCTTGAACACGCTGGTTTCTGCAGACGGCAACGATCCGGCGATTGCGGGTTTTGCAGACAAAGCAAAACCGCTCTCCGTGCAAGAGAAAGCGATGATCGCCGAAGCTACGCGCCGGTTGGACGAAGCATCACTCAAAAAGCAGATGGGGGTGGAACACTGGGTGCACGATGTAAGCTTCCAGGAGTCACTGGAGTTGCTGGTTGGAAAGCCGACGGTCAATATTGAAGGCCTGGTCGGCGGATACACTGGCCCCGGCGGCAAGACCATTCTTCCGCATCGCGCCGTGGCAAAGATCGATATGCGACTGGTGCCGGATATGACTGCCCAAGGTGCGCTGGCTGCGCTTAAAGCGCATCTGGCAAAACAGGGTTTTGGCGATATTGAAGTGAATATGACTGGCGGCTACGATCCCACCAGCACGCCAGCAGACGCTGCACTGGTCCGCGCTGAGCATGCAGTTTATAAAAAGAATGGCATTGACCCGATCGTGATGCCGCGACTGGCAGGATCATGGCCAGGTTTCGTCTTTACCGGCGAGCCGCTCAATCTCCCCGCAGGGCATTTTGGGCTCGGTCACGGCAATGGCGCGCATGCTCCCAACGAATATTACGTGATTGAATCCAGCAATCCCAAGGTGCAGGGAGTTGATGGATCGGTGATGTCATACGTGGAATATCTGTATGAGGTTGCAAGAACGGCCTAAGCAAGAATAGACAACGCCAGGTGCCAACAACTGATCGCCTCCGCAGCGGACTGAAGATGGTCGAAGCATCATACTTCCGTCCGCTGTGCTACCATTTTGCGCATGAAAGGTAATCCAAAAGTCCTGCACGAATTGAATGAAGCTCTTCGCGAAGAGCTGACCGCGATCAACCAGTATTTTCTCCACGCAGAGATGTGTGAAAACTGGGGCTATGACCGCCTTTCCGAATACATCAAAAAACAGTCGATCGGTGAGATGAAGCATGCCGAAGTGCTCATTGAGCGAATCCTGTTTCTTGATGGCACGCCCTCCATGCAGCCGCTGGATTTAAAAGTCGGCGGCAATGTGAAGGAGATGATTGAAAGCGATCTGGCTCTGGAAATTGCAGCTGTCAAACAATACAACGCAGCTGTGCAAATCGCGACCGAACAGAAAGACAATGGCACGCGCGATCTTCTGGTAATGCTGCTGAAAGACGAAGAAGACCACGTGGATTGGCTGGAAGCACAAATGCACCAGATCAAAGAACTAGGATACGAGCGCTACCTCACGCAGCAGATGGGCGAATTCGAGGAAGAGAAATAAAAAATCCCCCGTGCTCACGGGGGATTTTCATCATCTGTATGGCCGCAATTGTTACGCGCGGCCCACGCCTAAATACTCAAAGCCCAGCGCTTTCATCCGGGGACCATCAAGCAGATTCTTGGTATCCACAACCACAGGATTGCGAATAATCCGGCGGATCCGGTCAAAGTCCAAAGTACGGAATTCCGGCCAGCCAGTACCTAAAACCAGCGCATCCGCGCCTTCCGCCACGGAATAGGCTGAGTCGCAATAGCGCACGTTGCCGGTGAGCTCCTGTTGCGCGTCTGGCATGGCAATAGGATCATAGGCTTTTACATGGGCGCCGCTTTCCATCAGACTGCGGGCCAGGCGGATGGAGCCGGAACTTACAACAGAATTGGTGTTCGGTTTGAATGCCAGCCCAAGCAGCCCCACCTGTTTGCCTTCCACTGTGCCCATGGCACCGGAGATTTTCCGCATGATGCGTGCGCAGAATTCATGATTGACTTCGCGCGCGGCCGTCAGAATTTTTAGCGAAACGCCGGAGCCGGCAGCCAGATTGGCCAGCGAGTCCATGTCAGATTCTGTAAAGCTTCCGCCCAGCGAACCGGGCTGCAACGAACGAGGAGCAATACGCTTATCCAAGCCAAGAGCAAGAGACAGATCAACCGCATCGGCATTGATGCGTTCGCACAAGCTTGAGAGTTCGTTGATGAAAGAAACCTTGGTCGCCAGGAAAGCCGTAGAAGCTTCGCGTACCAGCTCTGCTGTCTGATGAGTGGTCACAATCACGGGAACACCGCGCATCACCAGCGGACGATAGAGAGCTTTCAAGGCACTCACCGCCGCATTGGAATTGGTCCCGAGAACGATTCGATCAGGCCAGTTGAAATCTTCTACCGCGCAGCCTTCAGACAGGAACACAGGATGCGAAACCACCGTGATATTGCGCCCAGAAGCTTTCAGGCGCTCTTCAATCCGGTGCGCTGTGCCTACTGGTACAGGGGTCACCAGCACCAGGATCTGGCCATGGTCGCAGTAATTGGCAATCTCCATAGAGATTGCTTCCATGTCGCGATTGGCGTCTTCCGCCAGATAAATAATTTCGGCGCGCTGCACCATGGACTGCAGGTGGGTGGAATACATCAGACGGCCAGAGCGGACGCCGCGGCGCACAATGTCACTTAAGTTCTTCTCATGAAAAGGCAAAATGCCGCTTGCCAGCAGCGTGGTGTTCACGGAGTCACTTCCGTACGCAGTTACGGGAACGCCAAAATCGGCAAGACAAGCAGCCACTACAGTACCCAGATATCCACAACCGTAGACACCAATCTGCATAAACTCTCCTGGGACCAAATCATCGGCGACTCGGGGGATAAGAGGGTGCGCCAGATTCTTCTCTAAATTATTCGTTGACCTGATGACTTCTCGGGCTGGGTGTGATTAGAAGCTTTTACTTAGTACATGCGCAAGATGGTATTAGGACATGTACCAGCCAAAAGGTGCATGGACATTGGAGAGTAAACATATCTTGCATTCCGTCGAGACAGAAATTCAGGCCTGTTTTATAGGTACAAAACCCGTCGATATTGGCCAATTTCCAGAGTAGCTAATCGACCTTGATCTCCACCTTGTTGCCGTCTGGATCTCGCACCCAAACCGAGAGCCCTTTACCCTTGGCGCCGTTGTTAACCTCAGCCTGTGAGGGATCAAGGCCCTTACGCTTCAAAGTGGCGATGACGTCATAAATGCTTGTGCCAGTGGCAGATAGACAGAAATGGCCCTCACTCAGATTAGCCGCCGGAGCAGGATTGGTGGGCGAAGCCTCAAATAGATCAAGGAGAGATTCCCCAGCCCGTAATGTCACCACGTTATAACCAGCTTTGGCTTTGCCTTCCTGTTCAACGGTCAGCCCCAAGCCTTCGGTATAGAAGGTCTTCATGGCTGCAAGCTTTTTGGTGACCAGGGCAATGTGGTCGACGCCTTTGTAAGTAAACACGTTGACCTCATTGTGTCGTTTTGTAGAACTGCACTCAAGGAGATTATTCAAACGTGCTTGCCTATCCAGGTTCGTTGCGAAAGTAGAAAGACTGCGGGAATCAACCGAACAATGTAACTCCGGAAGTTAGCTTTAGCTCAGGATTTTTCAGTCTCTCAAACCAGCTACTCTGGTGTAGGATACTTTCCTTCGGAGGTGTCAATGGACGGGTTGGTAGATATTTTGGCTCTACTGATTGGGATTGTTGCCCTATTTGCGCTGTTGCGGCTATTTAGTATCTCAAATGATGTAAAAGCGATTCGGGAACACATCTGCAGAGAGAATACTGGTGGTCAGCCATCGGCTGAGTCCAAGGCGACGGGAGCACTATGAAGCGCTGGGAGATAGTATTGGGTATCACTATATTGATCGCTGCAGCAGCTATTGTTCCGCGGCAAATCTGGTTGCATGGAAAGAGAGCACGCTATCAGGAACTAACCGCCAAAATACCAGACTGCCGCTCAATCCCTTGCATGACCCAGCTTACCGCGGATTTACATGCTTTGAATGATGAGATTGACAATCGCCCCTGGTATGTATGGGGAGATGTGGATTTGAAATAATTTTGTTTCTTTCCAGAGCAGCCTGCGGGCTGCTTTCTTATTTTGACAGTGGGCCCACACTTGCGGCGACAACTGAAGATCGCCTGTATCCTAGTGGAGGAATACAAATAACTTAACGAACTCAGGAGATCGTAATGTCCGCAGTGAAATTAGAAGATGCCCGGCGCGTGATTGGTGCGGCGGAGAAGAAAGCCAAGGAAATCGGCCAGCCCATGAACATTGCCGTGGCCGACGAAGGAGGAAACATCGTTGCCCATGTTCGCATGGACAACGCCTGGATCGGCAGCATTGATATTTCCATGAAAAAGGCCTACACGTCGCGCGCCTTTGACATTGAGACAAAAGACCTGGCCACGCATTCACAGTCCGGAGGCCAGTTCTTCGGCATCCATGCTTCAAACAACGGCAAGATCATGATTTTTGCCGGCGGCATCCCGCTAAAGAAAGATGGCAAGGTAGTAGGCGCAATTGGCGTGAGCGGTGGATCCGGCGATCAGGACCATGCCGTTGCCGCTGCCGGCGCTGCAGCGTTCTAAGCCGGCCTGAACACATCCTTGGAATGAAATTCCTGGAAGAGCAGCATGGCAATACATTTTCACTACGTCTTCATGCTGCTCTGCGGGAAAGTTGATGAGGTTGAATTTAGCGGATGCTCCGCTAAGCCTTTTTCTATTGAACCTTATTCCATTAAAAACAGCTTCTACTTCGCCTGCTCCACAATCTTCTGAATCAACCCTGGATCATCCGGCAGCAATCCGGCTTTTGGCAGCCGCGGCGTCAGGTCGACCCAGTTATGGTCCACGGCAAACACTTTCTTGAACAGCGGCAGGCTTTCATCCACGCGGCCCATGTTCGCCAGAGCGACAGCGTGCCAGTAGATCATCTCAGCGCTGTCCGGAACCAGTTGCTCCGCAGCGCCGTATTCACGCAGCGCGCCCGGATTGTCATGCAACTCAACCGCTTTGTCGCCGGCATTCATGTGGTTGTACGCACGTTGCAGCGTTACCAGCCGGCGCAGCTCCTTGAGCGGTTCAGGGCTATCATCCACGCGAAGATTAAAAATGTAATCCTGCCACGGTTTGCCAGTGCCTTTAGCAGGAACAATTACAATCGCCGCGGATTGCCTTCCGCGCACGTCACCACCAACGGCCTGCGCCGCATCCAGCGCGGCCAACATGCGCTCTGCCATGTCGCCTTTGGTTGATTCATAAGCCTTGGACATCGCTGGCCAGATCTTGTCATTGATCATCAGATTGGCCTGGACGGCATAATTTTTGCCCACCTGAAACGTCCCGCCCGGCTGTCCGCCGCACTGAATCTGTTGCGGATTGCCGGTCGATGATCCTGCAATCCCACCCGCAGGCTGGATGTCTTTTGCACCCGTGAATGTTGCCACGCGACCCTGCGTATCTACCATCGCCACCTGGCGAACGTTGCAGGCATCATCGGAGATCAGCAGTCCATGCAGCGCGTCCGGTGCGCTTTTGCCTGCGCGCATCAAGTCCAGTCCAAGCGGCCCGTAGCTGGGATCGATAAAGGATTGCGTCGCCACTGCGCCCACGCCCGCCTCTGCCCAGGGTACTTCGCCACCCACAGCAAACCAGTGCGACTGCACCGCTACGCCCATCTCTCCGGTTGCCGGATCAAAGGCCACAATGGAAAAGGTGTGCACCGGACGAAGCGGCCTTTCCGGCGAGGCAGCAGTCTGCGAAACAGCAAGGACCGAGAAAGCGGATAGAAAAAATCCGAGTAAAATAAGCGCGCGGCGATGCATGAAGGAATCTCCTGGCAGTGATTATGAAACAGAGGATTCTAATTTACCGGGCTGCATGTTCCGCAAGGCCTGCTTTTATTTCTGCATGGAGGAACGGAGTCGATGAATCCCATTCAGGTAGTCTTGAAATTCGAACAGGCCATTAACGCCCACAGTCCCGAAGCAATTTGTGCGCTCATGACTGCCGATGGCATCTTCGTGGATTCACTCGACAACCGCATCGAAGGCATCACCAAGTTGCGCGCCGCGTGGGAAGGCTATTTCAAAATGGTGCCGGACTACTCCATCTCCCATGCCGAAATCTTTGCTGACGGAAATACGGTTGCCGTATTTGGCTCGGCCCAAGGAACCTTCTCCAAAGACGGCATGCTCGAAAAGCAAAATTTCTGGAAGACTCCCGGAGCATGGCGTGTCATTGTCAAAGAAGGCAAAATCGCCGTGTGGCAGGTCTATGCCGACAACCAACCCATTCGCGCCATCATGCGCAAATCAGCCTGATATCTGTTGCGAGTTGAGATTTGGCAATCAATCTTAGCCCTCCCCCTGCCATGCCCATCCCAGATTGGCGTGCACTTCAGAGGGTTCATCCCAGATCATCCCAATTTGGCGTAGACTTCAGCAGCTAAATCCCAATTGGCGTAGAGTTGGGCGGCATTTGGGTTCTCAATCGACAATAATGGCAATGTCGGCGATCTTGATATTTCCTGCCCCTCCCCCTACCTGGCACTTCACCCATGTCACCCTACTTTACCCCAGTCCACCCGACACCACACCCTAGTCCACCCGACACCGTTTGCATTCGGGTAAGAAACTAGGCAGAGGGACCAAGCACTGGCGTGGTGTTTTTTAAATTTTCAAAGATCTTACTTTGCAAGCTCCTGAGAGCTACCGCAATATAGCGAATACTTAGCGTAAGCTCAATCGCAAGATGTTGGGCCATCGCCTGCCGGCATCACTATCGCAGGCATCTAATCGCTTTGATTTCTAACCATGGCAAAAACAAAAACTGTAACGCCCGCCGTCCTGTTTGATCTCGATGGGACCCTCATAGACAGCGTTTATGAACACGTCCAGGCCTGGTGGAGCACTCTGAATGAGGCGGGTATTCTGGTTCCCAAGTGGATGATTCATCGTCGCGTCGGCATGAGCGGGAAGTCTTTCATCACTGAGCTTCTGCGTGAGCTGGCGCCGGGAAAGAAGGTCAACTTTGAGCGGCTGGAAAAGCAGCACGATCAAAAAATAGCCAGCGCGATTCCCAGCATTCCTTCGCTGCGCGGTGCAGACGACCTGCTCAAGCATCTGCACAAATCAAAAATCAAGATCGCCCTTGCCACCACAGGTAATCGAAAGCAGACCACTCTTCTGCTGAAGAAGCTCAAGATTCCGCCCAGGATGCCAATCCTTACCGGCGATGACGTGAAGAAGGCAAAGCCCTCTCCGGATGTCTTTCTTGCCGCAGCACAGAAACTCAACGTCGCTTTCAATGATTGCATCGTCGTGGGTGACAGTGTCTGGGACGTCCTGGCTGCTGTCCGCAAAGGCGCGCTGGGCGTCGGGCTGTTGTCTGGCGGCTATGGTAATGACGAGCTTCACCGCGCCGGGGCTTTTAGAATTTTCGCTGACCCGTCTGACATGCTGCTTCACCTTGAGCAGCTTGGCTTGCCCGGCCAATAAGAGGCGGTTCATCCGAGCAAGACCACTAGAACCTCATCGATCGTCATCTAACTAAACATGAAACAACCAACAGATCAGCAAGAACGGAACGAAGATAAAAAGAAACCAGTAGAAGAGAATCCGTCACACGGCATTGATCCAGAATCCCAAGAGCCTGAAATGGAAGCGGACGAACCCGGCGCACAGCAACGGGAAAATCAGAACGATAAGAAAGACGATCCGCTGGCAGCCTGAAGAAATTTAGTATTGGGTAATTGAGTCAATGTTTGCGGCGTTTGGTTTTAAATTACCCGGCTACTAAATTATTCAATGACCAAATTGCCTTACCGCAGCTCTTCCATTATTTCTTCCAGCGCTTGGCGTGAAGGCCGCACCTTCTCTTCCGGCATTCTGGCCAGAGAGTGATCCGTTAGGTTGAGTTGCTCAATAAAATTCGGCGCTGTGGTATTCACATAAAAAACGCCGGTCAGCATCTCGCCTTTTTCGTGTGACTCAGCCAGCAACCGCAGGGCGCCCACTTTGCTGGTGGCATCATATTCGCGATCGAGCTTGCGCAGGCGCAACTGGGAGCCGTCATGCATCCGCACAGTCGCTGTTGTTCCCGGATCATAGTCCACTTCGATATTTTCAAAGCTCGGCACAAAGCCAACTTCCTGGATTGGCTCTTCATGGTCTTTGGAATACTTATAAGACTTGGTCGATCCCTCATGGTCATTGAATGTCACGCAGGGCGAGATCACGTCAAGCATCACGGTGCCGCGATGTGCAATGGCTGCCTTCAGCAGATTCTGCAACTGCTTCTTGTCGCCGGAAAATGACCGCGCAACAAACGTGGCTCCCAGCTGAATGGCCAGCGCGCAGGTATCAATCGGCGGCAGCTCATTGATCACTCCGGTCTTCAGCTTTGAACCCAGATCAGCTGTGGCGGAGAACTGGCCTTTCGTCAGGCCATACACACCGTTGTCTTCAATAATGTAGATGACGGGCAGATTGCGCCGCATCAGGTGCACGTACTGCCCAATGCCGATGGAAGCCGTATCGCCATCGCCGGAGACGCCTATAAGCAGAAGCTTTTGATTGGCCAGGGCAACACCGGTAGCCACCGAAGGCATGCGTCCGTGCACTGAGTTGAAGCCATGTGCGCGATTGGCAAAATATGCCGGACTCTTGGACGAGCATCCGATGCCGGAAAGCTTGGCCAGATTTTCCGGCTTCACGCCCATCTCATACATCGCGTCGATAATGCGCTCCGTGATGGCATTGTGGCCGCAGCCGGCGCACAGTGTGGTCTTGCCTCCGCGATAGTCAAGCACTGTCAGGCCGATATGGTTGGTCTTTGGTCCTGGAGTTGGCGTGGTGCTGGCTGACATTACTTGGCCTCCTGGGAAACAATTGCGTCAGAAACGGAGCGCGCGTCAATCGGCAGACCGTTGTAGTGGAGCACGCTGCGCAGCTTCGTGACCTGGTCCGCCGCGATGTCGAGCTTCAAGAGCTGGAACATCTGCCCATCGCGGTTTTGCTCAACTACATAAATGCGGTCATGGTTCTTGATGAAGTCATGCACGTCCTGATTGAACGGATAGGCGCGCAGGCGCAGATAATCCACGGGAATGTTGTGCTCGCGGAGCAGTTGGTCGCACGCCTCTGTCAACGCCCAGTGTGTAGTGCCAAAGGCGATAATGCCAGTTTTCGATGTGCCTTCAACCTCTTTCACCGGAGCAGGAACGAATTTGCGCGCAGTTTCAAACTTGCGTGCCAGCCGGTCCATATTGCGGACGTAATCATCCGGACGCTCGCTGTATTGCGCCTTCTCGTTGTGTCCGCTGCCACGAGTAAAGTAAGCCGCTGCGGGATGGTTCGTTCCCGGCAATGTTCGGTAGGGGATGCCATCGCCATCAACGTCTTTATAGCGGGCAAATCCGCCCAGGCGCTTCAGGTCTTCTTCGTTCAGTACCTTGCCGCGCGAGATCGGCTTCTCCGGATACTTAAACGGATGCGCCATCCAGTTGTTCATTCCCAGATCAAGATCAGAGAGAACAAACACCGGTGTCTGGAACTGTTCGGCCAGCTCAAACGCTTCAACGGCCATGCTGAAGCATTCTTCCACTGACGATGGCAGCAGCATCATGTGCTTGGTATCGCCATGAGAGAGAAACGCGCAGCTCAGAATATCGCCCTGCATCGTACGTGTGGGCAGGCCCGTTGACGGGCCAACGCGTTGAATATCGAAGAAGACGCCGGGAAGCTCTGTGTAATATCCCAAGCCAATAAACTCAGCCATAAGAGAGATGCCTGGGCCTGAAGTGGAAGTCATCGATCGAGCGCCAGCCCAGCCTGCGCCCAGCACCATGCCGGCCGCAGCCAGTTCGTCTTCCGCCTGCACCACGGCGAACGTTGCTTTACCGTCTGCATCAATGCGGTATTCCTTCAGATAGTCGATCAGCGTTTCCACCAGCGAACTGGATGGCGTAATGGGATACCAGGTGACCACAGTCACGCCAGCAAACATGCAGCCCAGGGCCGCCGCTGCGTTGCCATCCACAATCAACTTGCCCTGGTTCTCATTCATGCGCTCCACCCAGAACGGATCTTTCTTGGTGAAGGTGGCCAGCGCGTAGTCGTATCCGGCGCGGATGGCGGCGGTATTCAGCTCAGCGGCTTTCTTCTTCTTGGCAAAATGCTTGGTCAGCGCTTTTTCTGATTCTTCCCGCTCAATGCCGAGCAGCGCATCCACCACGCCTACATAGATCATGTTTTTGACCAGGCGGCGCAGCTTGGCTTCCGGGCAGACCGGCGTTACCAGCTTGTCAAACGGCACGGGATAAAAAGTAATGTCCTGGCGCAGGCCGGAGAGATTGAGCGGCTCGTCATAGACGCAGGCCGCGCCGGGCGTCAGGGACATTACGTCTTCCTGCGCCGTCTCGGCGTTCATCGCGATCAGAAAATCAATTTCCTTCTTGCGGCCAATATAGCCATGCTTGCTGGCGCGGATGGTGTACCACGTGGGCAGGCCGGCAATGTTGGAAGGGAAGAGGTTCTTGCCGGAAACCGGAACGCCCATCTGGAAAATGCTGCGCAGCAAAACAGTATTGGCAGACTGCGAGCCGGAGCCGTTGACCGTGGCTACCTGTATGCTGAAATCGTTGATCTTGCGGCCGGGCTGAGGCGTGTGTGCCGCTTTTTCCTGTACACCAAGTTCTACTGTAGTGGCCATGTTTTCCTGCGGATACCCCTATTCCAATCTGTGAATGGTGGGAATATTTGATTATAAAACAGCAAGTGGTCAGTTTAAAAAAACTGCCCACTTGGGCATCAGCGTTTAGCGATTCGTTTTAACGAATCGCGTGCCTTTAGGCAGACGTTCATCGCGCTAGCGGATGAATTTATCGAGTTTACAGCTCATGGAACGATCGACACTTACGCCTGCATTCTTTGTCGGAAAACGCTCCGTACGCCTGGACGAAAAAGATAAAAGAGCAGGGCGCCGGCCACCGTTACGCCGAATAGTCCTTCAAGCGGGTGACCCATAAACACATTGACCAAGTCACCCAGGCATTGCGTTGCAAGAATCCCCACCGCCAACCACCAACCCCAAATCCTTTGTTTGAACCAGCCTGCGCCCGCGATGACCATCACCGTGCTTAAAAATAAAAATGCAATGCCCACCGGACGGCCCAACGGCGCAAGCTGCAGGTAAGCACGCGGATTGAGCCGCCAGAGGTGATCAAGAGTTGTTCCCGGCCACGCCAATGTCACACCCGCCAGAAGCGCCATGGTTGCGCCAAAGAAAAGAAATACTCCCAGGCCGAGCATGCCTTTTGAAAGTGGCTGTCCTTTATCCATGACTTGCAGCAGCGTGCTCTGAACCTTGCAAGGCCTGCTCTATCTGCTTCAGATGATGCTCGTTGTGGGCTGCTGCCTTGTCGAATTCGTTTTTGAGCGTGCGAACGCCGGTCACGCTGTGGACGAACTCACGATGTCCATCAGCTTCATAGTGCAGCCGCGCGTGGTAGATCATGCGCAGGCGCACAACGTCATACATCTCACGTGAAAGCTCCAGCGGCAATTGTGAATAATCAAGTGACGCAGCCCACGCCGCTTCATCGAATACCCAGAGCACCTGCCGCGGCTCGCTGATCACGCGGCGGATGCGGTCGTACAAAACAGTTTCAGCGTCCGCCAAATGATGCAGGATGAATCGCACCGTCCATTTGCCCGGTGCGTACGTGCGTTCAAGCTGCGCTGCACTCAAGTCGTAAAACTTGAGCGTTCCCTGGCGTGCTGCTTCCAGCCGCGTAACGATGTCCATCTACTTATCTCCCGTCGGATTGTCTCCGGTAGGAACGATTCCGGCATTCTCCACCATCAGGATCACCGTACGCCGTGGCGCGCGCGTCCGATGCGTCACTCCCTTCGGCACTACAAATCCCTGGCGCGGGGAAAGCTCAACAGTGCGGTCTTCCAGATCAATCAGCAGCGTGCCTTCCACCACGTAAAAGAATTCGTCGTCGTTATCATGCTTGTGCCAGTGATATTCGCCCTCAATCACTCCCAGGCGGACCACGGAATCGTTTACCTGGCAGAGCGTCTGGTTATACCACTTGTGCGGAGCGGCGCCCGCCAGTGCTTTTTCATCGATCACTTCCAGTTGCTTGTGTAGAACATTAAGGCGCGTGTCATACGGATATTGCGACTGAGTGCTCATTTGCTCCTCCTGTAATCTCTCGCGGTACCTGATAAATTATATTGCCGTGAACATTATTCTGAATGCCGCTGAAGCCCGGGTGCTGGGATCGCTGGTGGAAAAAGACATCACTACGCCGGATTACTATCCGATGTCGCTGAATGCGCTGGTGAATGCATGTAACCAGAAGAACAATCGCGAGCCTGTAACAAACTACGATGAAGAAACAATCCGTCTGGCGTTGCGCAATTTAAGTGAAAAACAGCTGGCCGGCCCGGCCAAGGGCGCTGATGGCCGCGTGACGAAATATGAGCACCATCTTCAGGAAGTGTTTAACTTCACGCGCCAGGAGACCGCTCTGATGTGCGTGCTTTTGCTGCGCGGCCCGCAGACTCCCGGCGAGCTTCGCGGACGCACCGAACGCATGTATCAGTTCGAACATCTTGACGATGTAGTTGTTGGCTTGCAGCAACTCATGCGTCGCGATCCGCCGCTGGCCAAGGCTCTTGGCCGCAGACCGGGAACCAAGGAAATTCGCTATGCGCATCTGCTTTCCGGCGATGTGGAAGCGTGGGAGCCAATGGCGGAAGGTGCCTCAGCCAGTGGCATCTCCGATGAAAACGAGCGCGTTGCCCATCTGGAAGAACAAGTCGCTTCGTTGCACAAGGAGGTAGCCGAGATCAGGCAGCAGATGGATGAGCTGAAAAGAAAATGGGAATAGAATCAGCTATCTTCAAAGGGAAGACGTAGTCTTGCCCACCCTTCTTTTTTGTGCGGCTATCTGGCTACTTTCCGGTTGATGTTCTCCAGCATGGCGGTAGTTTTCGCTGAACCAGAAGCATCGCCTACTGCTTTTTGTGCCAGGGCCAGCTTCTGCAGGGCGCCCGGATTCGCAATCTTCAACTGTGCTGCCTCGTTTGTCGTCTGCGCCAGATCTGCCTTGGCTTGTGCATCCGCCGGATTGCTCTGTACCTTCGCGAGCAGCGGTTCAATCTTATCTAAAGTCGCTATCTTGGCCTTCAGCTGTTGCGCCGATGCAAGTGTGGGGTCTTTTTGCAGAGCTTTATTCAAGTTATCTTTGGCTGCCTGCTCATTGCCCAGGGCAAATTGCGCGCTGGACAAGCTGGTTAAAACCGCAGGGTCAGAGAATGAACGGTTGCCCAGCTTCTTGACCGCAGCCTGCAAGGTTTGCCGGGCTGAACTGTTCCCTGGATCATTGTGAAGATCGTTGGTTGCCTGCAGCATGGTGACCTCGGCCCCAGCAAGCTGAAAGCTTTGAATGCTTGGATATCCAATCATGATGATGGAAACAATAAAGAACCCAAGTATCGGTGTCAGATTGTTTTTGTTCTTGAGTTGAACAAAAAATCCAATCACAGCAACAAAGAACAGAATTACGCCCAATACCAGGAGTACCCACTCAAATAAATTTAAACCGTCAAATTGCATAGCTACCTCACAGCAAACCGTGGCTGGATTTGAAGTTTCCGGAGAAAAAGAGTGGCCGGGACAACTGCTGTATATCTAGTGCTGCTTATTTGGCTGGCGTTACATGAAATCGTAAGTACGGGATCACAGGCCATGGCCAACTTGCTTAAGGCCTCAAATGACAAACGGAATCAATCTTGGTGTTCTTGCTGCGTATTCTGAATATTCCGGATATCTTTCGCGCAAAAGCTGCTCTTCGCAAAACATTCTTACCAGCAGCATAACTACAGCAATGATGCCCAGGGCTGCGTTGCTGACAGACAGGTGTGTTGCTACGCCCGCCCAGATGATCAGCCACGCACCTGCATAAATTGGATTGCGCACATAACGATATGGTCCGCGGGTGACCAGTGCACCTTCCGTTGGATTGGCGGCAAAATGAAAGCTGCGGTAACCGAATGTCACACGTGCCCATGCTGCAAGAGCAAGACCCAGCGCCTGCAATGTCATGCTGACAGGGCCTGTGCAGAGAATCGCCCCGCGAACGGCCAGTACCGTTGCATCAGCAATCAGCAAAATCGTAGCCAGAATGGAGATGAGTTTGGCCGACATAAAATTTATCGTTTATATACACCAAATGCTTTTATGGGATTTCTTGCGCAGCTGTGGATGGCTGCCTGGGCTGGAGCTGAGACTGCAGTAGGTCAGCTTTTTCAAACTGACCTACTGCCAATCCCCGATTAGTGTGTGATCGTCAGGCTAAGGGTTACTGTGCTGGTTTGCCCACCGCTGGTTCCGGTTACCACAATAGACGACTGTGTAGGCGGACGTGGCGTTGGGCTTGGAGTCGGTGTCGGTGTGCTGCTTCCGCCACCGCCGCAGGAGCTGATTCCCAGCGCCAGCACGGCAACTACGGCTACTTGCCAGAGCTGTTTGCGGTTGCCCTTCACAGCAAAGACCAGCGCGAATATTGAAGCAAACACGATTGGCAATCCGCGGAATGGGAACTTGTGCAGTGAAGCGCTTGTGGTTGTTGACACCGTAACTGTGAAAGGAACACTTGTTGTGGTGGAAGAGAGCGAGACTGAAGTTGGGTTAATCGTGCATGTGGTGCCGGCAGGAGCGCCCGAGCATGCCAGCGTCACATTGCCGGTAAAGCCGCCCTGGTTTGCAGAGGCAACCAGATTATAGGTCGCTGTCTGCCCCGCAACTACGGTTTGTGAGGTGCCTCCCGCTGCTGCCCCGCCCAAACTGAAAGGACCAGCAACAGGGACGCTAATGGCAGCCGCGTTGGCAGCGTTATACGTACCATCCCCTGAGTAGTGCGCAGTAATGGAATGCGTACCTGCGGTTTGGAAGGTGGCGGACAACGTCGCCTGGCCTGCACTTACAGTGGCCGGCGTTCCCAGGTTAACTCCACCATCCAGGAACTGTACTGTCCCAGTGGCGTTAATAGGTCCGGTTGGACTGACTGCTGCCACCAGGTTCCCTGGTTGCGACACCACAAACGTAGTGTTTGGCGGGTTTATCGCTACCGTCGGATTGCCTTTTCCAACGACTACGCTGACTGTCGCTGAATTGGAAGAATTAAAGCTGGCATCTCCGCTGTATGCCGCTGTCAGGGTATGTGTTCCCGGGGGAAGAGGCACTGGACCGCCTGCAACTCCGAAGAACAAATTCGCCTCGCCTTTCACGTCCACCGTGGCCACGCCCTGGCTGATCTGGCTGCCCGCGTCTTTAAAGCTCACAGTGCCCGTAGCGATTCCGTGAGTTGAAGCTGCGGCGATTCCGGCATCGAGGAGCATGAAGTCGCCATAAGCAAAGCTAGTGGTCGTTATTGGGAATCCCTGTGCATTGACGCCAATGCTGGTAAGCGTCGTTGAGCTGTTTTCAGGGCTGATCGTCAGTGTTACAGCATTTGAGTCACTCGGCGCTGTCACGCTATCGCCAGGATAATGTGCTGTCAGCGTGTAGGTACCGCCAGGAAGATTGTTGACGTTGCTTGCTGCAGTTGATGTTCCACCGGCGCCAGGTGCTAATGGCAGAGCCTCAAAGGATCCAGCCGTGCTTGATACCAGACCAACTGCGCCGGTTGGAGCAGCTCCACCTGCATTTGAGACCGTGGCGCTTACTGGCACGGCTGTACCGTGGGCAGCGGTTACAGTCGTTGTTCCACCATTCACTGTTAGAGCTGTTGTCGTCGTAGCGCCAGCGCCAAGCAATTGCCATGCGGTTACCAGATTTGCAGCATTAACGCTCCCCAGGCCGGTCGCCAGATCGTAACCAGTTGTTGCGTTGAAGCCCGCTTGTCCGGGAACGCTATTGTTACCCACGGTGACATCATTGAATACGCAGCCTGCAGGAGGAGGGGTTGCTGGCAGTGTGCGCGCACTGGAACTGCATGTAGCACCAGCCCCTGCAGCTATTCGATAAAGTGCGTAATTTGCCAAACCCTGTCTGCCGCCCAGCACCTGGTCCACAATCGCCATGATGCCGGCGAATGATGGTGAAGATCCCGACGTTCCGCCAACAATGGCTACGGTGGGTGACGCTGCACTGCAGCTTCCACCAAGGCAAAGAATATAGCCATCATGTCCGGCTGCTGTAAGTGAGACGTCTGGAAGATCCCGCGAAGTATCAGCAGGGGAAGCTGGAAGTCCTGTCTGCCATGTGGGTTTTGGATAAAGCGTGCTTTTTCCGCCGCTGCTGGACTCCAGTGAGAAGAAATTCTGCGCAGCACACTCTGAGCCCGGCGTGGTTGGAGTGCAGGTTTCATTCCAGACCGTTTCCGGAATGTAACCCAGCGCGGAAACTCCGCCGGCCGCATTCGTTGCGCTCCAGAAAGTGGCAGCTGGGGTATCGGCAAACTCTGTTCCGCCAACGGCAGTATTGAACGGTGTTGAAGCAAGTCCGCTTACCGCCAGTCCGTGCGTCGCTGCTGTAGTGCCTTCTGCCGCATCGCAGGCCGCTGCTCCATTGTCACCAGAAGAAACAAAAACGCTTATACCCTGGGCCGCGGCTTGCTCCCAAAGCGAGTTAAAAAACGCATCCTCGGTTGGGCCCAGACCGCTTTCGCACTGTCCAAAGCTGGCGCTGAGCACATCCACCTGGTTTTGGTCCACGGCGAATGCCGCAGAGAGATCAACGCCGTCCGTTGTGGCGGTTGAGGCAGCCGCAAGTACCTGTATGTTCGCGGCCCGGGCCACGCCACCTGCCCACTGCGCGTCCAGCGTAGCCTCTATACTGTCGCCGTCATTAGGATCAAAGCCCGGATCCGGGGCCACAGTTACAACGTTGGTAATAGTGCCGCCTGTCACATTCACCAGGCTCCGGAAGTCCGCATAGTCCTGGAGACTAACGTCGCTTCTCGCAACAAGACCCAGCTGAATGCCGGCGCCGTTAAGTGAATTTACATACAGCGGATTCAAATCGTAGATATTGGCGTAATCTCCCGGGGTTAGCGCATGAACCGTACCGTTGCCCAGGTTAGCTAAAGGAATGATGGGAGAATATGTACCATTTCCATTGGCTCTGGCTTGAACCGGGCGGGTTGAAAGCGGCTTCTTAAAGAAATTATGCAGAGAAACCACGCCGCTTACCGCGGGGGCAAGCGCTGCCGGAATGGAAAGCTCAGATGCGTTTGCGATATGTGTTTCGCCATTCACCTTATACTGCCGCATCTGGGTCTTGAAGGCCGCTTCCATCTGGCCTGATGTGCCTGAAAGCTCCATCCACAAGCCGCTTTTGGCCACATTCGTTACTTGTATGCCCTGGTTCTGAAGCCAGCTCTTGATGGCCTGAATGTCCTCTGGCGCGGGCCCATACTTCGTCCCAAATTCTTCTGGCGTCAACCAGTGATGGTAGTCAGCTGAAGACTTGTCCTGCTGACGGTCAAGAAATGCCTGCAGGTCAGCCTTAGCTTCTGTGGATGGCGAGAGAGCCAGAATCACCCGGTTCATTCTCAGGCCGGGATCGACTGCGCCAGCATCGAAACGCGGCTGGGCCAGGGCATGTTTTGATCCAGGCACGACCACTGAAACGCGGCTGTCTACTGGCGTTGTGATCATTGGCTTGCGCGGAGTTTGAGCTTGAGCAAAAGAGAAAGTGGAAAGCAAAAAACATGCGGCAGCAACTAAAGCAGCAATGCGAGCTTTGGGCATACTCATCCTAATCTGGATAGTTTTGTACTGCTAACTTTACAAACGAACTTACTCACAACCGGGGGCACCAGTTATAGCCACAGCTAGGTTTTGGGGGTGAGTTGTATTCGAATGCTATCGTGCTCTGGATTTTTAGTCAAAGCAAAATTAGCTTTCCCTCATTCAAAAAGGTAATTTAAAAATCTAATTTGCCGGATTTTGGAATCACCCAAAAGTGCATGGCCTTCGACAGAACGTTCGTGCTGCGGGTTAAGGCCCTAATCCCAGTGAACTGAGGCTCAGGCCTTATTTCTCCAGCTCTGGATCACGCCGAAAATCCCAACAGTCAAATAAAAGTTTAGTGAGGAAGGTGGTCTGCACTATTGCATTCTTGTGCAGATAAGGGTTCGGCCAGTGAAATTTGTTGTTGCATGCGCTATTTTGGCGGTTTCTGTATTACAGGCTGCGGCTGAAGATCACCGCGATACGGCATCCACCTCTTCCTCTGCACCAGCTTCAGTTTCCAATTCAGCCCCAACTCCCACTCTTGCGGCGGCTTTAGTTCCGGAAGCGCCCGTACCAACTAACGCAGTTCTACCGGCCGCGGATGGCTTTGTCGTAGTCAAGGCCCAGGCGCCACAACACAGGTTTTTTGACGTAAGGAATTCCCTGGGTCTGTCGCTCATGGCGTCTTCGCTGATTGCAGATTCAGTCTCCACACAGAAGGCGCTGGCCTATCCCGGATTTCATGAGGTGAATCCGCTCGCCCGGCCTTTTATGAATACCAGAGGGGGTGCTGCGGCATATACAGCCGGGAGCTTCGCTCTTCTTGCCGGCACGGCCTATGTGATGCACAAGACGAACCACTACAAACTGGAACATATCTTTCCCTTTGCCGTCGCCGGATGGGAGGGCTTCCTCGCTGCGCACAACTATCACGTGATCGCGACACATCAATAGTCAGAATCTTCATCTAAGCTTCTTGATCGCAGACAGGTTTTTGTATCGGCCTGCTCCATAACAGGCTTGTTAAACCACGTTAATGGTTCGTAGGTGGTCTGATTAATCATTCCCCGCCAAGGATTTTGGTCTTCTAAGGCTTGTAAGGACGGGGCAAATTCCCATCCAAAAAATTTCAAAATCCCTCTTGACATCATATACTGTATGACACATAGTGTACGGCATACACTGTATGAAAAACAGTACTCAATCCGATCCGAATCTCTTTGAGAACCTCAAGCTGGAGCTGCGCCGGGGCTGCCTGATCGTAGCAGTGTTGGCCCAGCTCAAGCAGGAGCATTACGGTTATACGCTTCGTAAAGCTTTGGAAGACCAGGGGTTAGCCATGGATGAAGGCACGCTTTATCCATTGCTTCGGAGGCTTGAGAGCCAGGGATTATTGGCCAGCGAGTGGCGTGAAGAGAACAAGCGCAATAAGCGCTTTTACCGGCTTTCAGGGCAGGGGGAGCAGATTCTGGAACAGTTGCTCAGCGAATGGCAGACCATCAACGCATCGCTCGGGCGCATTTTGCAGGAGGCATAAGCCATGGAACTTTTAGAGCGTTATTTGCAGGCAGTCCGCGGATACCTGCTGCGCAGCCGGCGCGACGATATTGTGAAAGAGCTCGGGGACAATATTCTCGCCGAAATGGAAGACCGGTCAGCCGAGTTGGGACGCGGACTGACCGAGGCAGAACAGGCCGCTATCATCAAACAACATGGTCATCCGCTTGTAGCGGCGGCACCGTATCGCAAGCTCCCTTTGCAACAGTTGATCGGACCAACGCTCTTTCCGCTGTATTGGTTCGCGCTGCAAGCCATGCTGTTTTTTGTCTTTGCGTTTCATCTGGTGCTTGCCGTGGTGTTAGCGCTCAGCAACCACTCAGTTTTGAGCGGCCTGGCCAGCGCCTGGGGCTCTTTCTGGCTCTGGACACTGGCCGGCGTGGGCGCGCTCACCAGTACTTTTGGACTGGTCGAATATTTTGGCGGCGGCAAGATCCCTTTTACCGATACCTTTGATCCGCTCGAGCTCCCTGAACTCAAATCGACCACTCTGCGCGACAAGGCTCAAGTTGAGCTGTTTCTCGGCGCCATATTCCTGATCGGCTGGCCGATATTCCTGCACCTGCCCCTGACTGCTCTTACCGCCTCAATACCAGTTCGGCTGGCTCCGGTATGGCGGCACTTTGAAATTCCCATGTTGCTCGCGGTGGCATTGGGGATAGCGGCTGCTTTTGCCACCATGTTCCGCCCGCAATATCCGCGTCTGCGAACCATGCTGCGCTTGGCGTCCGATGTTTTGGGTGTTGTAACACTTTACTTTTTCCTGATGACACGCGAGTTTGTAATAGCAAGCTCGAATGCCGCCGCACAGTTGAATACCACTGTAGCGATCGGCTCGCATACATTCACCGTCGGCCAGCTTGTCAACTACGCTGTTGCTCTTGGGCCTCTTATCGCGATGATTGTTTTCCTTTTTGATGGTGTCGCAGAAATCGTGCGCTTGCTGCGTACCTTGCGGCGACCGGTTGTCACCACGCATCAATCCACAGGCATTCTTTAGGAGATTGTTATGGAATTGCTCGACCGTTATCTGCAGGCTGTAAGGTTCTGGCTGCCCAAGGCGCAGCAGGACGACATGATTGAAGAACTCCGCGACGATCTGAACTCTCAGGTTGAAGAGCGCGAATCTTCGCTGGCCCGTAGGCTCAACGAAGATGAGATCATTGCATTGCTGCGGGAGACCGGCCATCCGTTGAAAGTTGCCGCGCGCTACCAGCCGCAGCAGCAGTCGCTGATCGGGCTAATGTTGTTTCCAATCTACAAATTTGTCTTGAAGATGGTCGGGCTTTTCTACATGCTTCCATCCTTCCTGGTATGGATTGCGTTGGTTCTTTTTGTGCCCCAATATCACGCCGAGAATGCATTCCTCGCGGCGTTGCGAGGATACGGCGGAATGTGGACCAACGCATTCGTGATCTTTGCCATCATTACGCTGATTTTTGCCGTCGTAGAAAAGTTTCAAGGCAAGATTGATGTTCTGCAACGCTGGGATCCGCGCAAGCTGCCCGCGGCCTCGAAGCGCAAAGAGCGCGTCTCACGCATAGAAACAATTTTTGAATTGATCTTCAGCATTTTGTTTATCTGGGGATGGCTGGCCCTGCCGGGAATCGCACATGCAATGCTTGCTCCGGCAGAAAAAATTCTCACTCTCAGCCCGGCGCTCACTCCCTATTATTGGCTGTGTTTGCTGCCTATGTCCTTGAATATGGTGCAGCAGGCCATCAATCTCTTGCGTCCAGAGTGGACGTGGCTGCGTCCGTCAGTGCAATTGCTCTCTACAACAATAACTGCGGCGATTGTCACGTTCATGATGCGTCTCTATCCTTATTTCACCGTGGCCAATACCACTGCTGGGGACACAAAGCACGCCGCCGATTATGCCAATCTGGCGCTGCATGTAAACCAGATTTCGCAATGGAGCCTGATCATCTTTCTATTCAGCCTGGGCGCAGCAATGATCATCTTCGCTTATCAGACGGTGAAGTCCATCCGCAAATTTACGGGAGGTCCGCGCAATCAAGCGGCCATGCAGATTTCACAGGTAATGTGAGGCACATCAAACTTTTGTTACAGGTTTGCAGAACCTATTTTTTCAGGCCGTTTTGCTGGTAGTGCTCAATCATGTCGCGAATCTGGATTGCGTCGCGCTTGCTGTGGCCATGGCTCAGGATGGGATTAGAACCGCCGCTGGAATCAATACGGATGTTTGACCAGAAAAACCCTACGGCGATCTGGACAGACGCAACTTTGAAGATAGGAATGCTCTCTTCTGAGCTGCCGAAGAAACGCGGTTTGATGCGCAGCACGCGCTCCGGGCCAACTTCAATGCGCGTTGGGAAAAACAGATTGCCGCGTGTAAGGCGGCTGGCAGTAAACATCTTGGTTGGAGTCTCAGGAGGATTGGGCATGATTTTATTTTTTCCAGTGGACGAACTAATGGGCCTTGGCGGGGTTGCTGGCTTCAGCTTCCTGGAGGGCTTTTTTCTTTCTGCGGCTTAAAATAAATGGCCGCCGCCGTCGCCGCTCCACACGCGTATCAATCTTCTTCCAGAAACCCCAGAAGTAATCGACCGCCGAGATCACTGAGACGGCCACCATGAACCAGATGGCCATGCGCGCGACCAGATCCACGTCGAGAACGAAGCTGAAAGAACCGAAGTTAAAGGTCCAAATGTCCCAGCGAATGGCGAGAATAGCCGCTACCACAGAAACAATCTGGATCACCATTTTGAGTTTGCCCAGCTCGCTGGCTTCAATGGTAAAGCCTTCAGACGCAGCAATGGAGCGCAGGCCGGAGATCAGGAATTCGCGGCCGATGATCAGCACAACAGCCCATACGCTGACAATATCTGGAATCAGGTGCACCAGCGTCACAAAGCAAGCCGCGATCATCAGCTTGTCCGCCAGCGGATCCAGCAGCATGCCCATAGTGGTGATCTGGCCGCGGCGACGGGCCAGGTAGCCATCCAAGCCGTCAGTAATGGAAGCCAGAATAAAGAGCCCTGAGGCCAGGACTACGCGCAAAGTATCGTTCTTCGCGCTGAAGTATGGGGTGGTAAGGATCCATATAATCAGCGGAATGGCGGCAATCCGCGAAAGCGTTATGTAATTCGGCAAGTTCACAGGGAAATGAAAAGCGGGGCCTGTCAGCAGCCCTGATTATCCTTTGATTTCCTTCTCAACGCAACGAATGTCTGATTATTTCCTGCCGTTTACCGTTTCCAGGCAGCGAGTATACAGCTCCAGTAGGTGAGTGGCATAATCCTCAGACTTGTTTTCGGTGCCGCCGTGAAAGCCCGCACCGGTCGCTGCCGTTTTGCCAACGTTCGTGGTGGAAGCGATAAATTTCATCAGATCCAGGGCGATATCTTCATTGCGCCGGGCAATCTGTGCCGTGAGCGGGTCCATGGTCCCTCCAAAAGTTGCGAGTAACCCTATTGTAATCGTTGGGAGGCAAAGTAGTCAGCACACAGCCAAACCCTGACGTGCCAATGCCTTAGCTTATTTCTACTTGAAGAACATTCCAAAGCGGGGACGCTGGAAAAATTGTGGGGTTGAGCTGAATGCTCATGGCCTGAGTGCTGACTGCTTCATTCATATGCCAGCGCGTCAATCGGGTCTTTCTGAGCAGCCTTAAATGCGGGATAGATAGCACCCAGCATCGCCCCGCCGATCGCGATGGCGGTCGCATAGAGAGCCCACTTCAGATTGATGGGCAGAATGCGGATGGTAGGGAAGCGATGAATCAATCCCACGCGTCCAACTGCGCTAACCAGGATGCCGACGATGATGCCGGCAATCGCCAACAGCAGAGTTTCACGCAGCACCACGCGGACAATATAAGACTTGGAAGCGCCCAATGATTTCAGAATGCCGATCTCTCGCGTGCGCTCCATTACAGCTGTATACATGGATTGGAAGATGACGATAAAGCCGATGATCACGGCGATCCCAATTACAACTCGGATAAAGATGTTGAGCCCGGGAATATTGTCAGCTGAAGTGGCTGAGAGCCACTGATTGATGGAGAGGATATTGTAGTTCTCCATACCGGGAATGGTCTTCAACTGCGCCACAACTGCATCAGTGTTGAGCGGGTTATCCAACTTCACATAAAACATTGAAGCTTTGTTCTGCGCGCCAATCAACTCCTGCATGGTAGTTAAGGGGATAAAACGGCGCGCGCCACGGCCATGCGGAATGATTCCGCAAATACGAAATGTGTGGTTCAAAACGGTAACGTGATCTCCCACATGGACTTTGCTGCTGGCGGCGTATACATCGTCCACAATCATGTCATCCGGCCCCTCAAAAGGACCGCCTGAAAGGTACCGCAATGGACCACCTACCGCCTGAAAAGAGTCCAGGTCAGTGCCGTTGATGACTTCAATATTTGTCGTGGAAACCACCTGCAGCACCATGGGCGAGACAGCAACCACATGCGGCTGCTTGCGTAGAATGTCCGCGATGCGAGCTGGGACTGGAGCGCCGCCAAAAGCGCCAAGGTTAGAAGAATTTGGCGGACGTACCGTAAGATCGGCGCCAATTCCCACCTGACGAGAGCGGTTGTCATCAAGAATGCCAAGCGCCAGGCCTACAATCATGAGGATCAGTGTGACCTCCACCGCAACGGCGATGATGGAGATTATCGACCGGATAGGGCGATGGACCAGATTGGCCAGAATCATCTTATTCATAAAATGTTATGCAAGCTCCGGCCGCTCTGCCATTTAGTGGCGCGGCTTCTTGTCATCGTCTTGAACCGCCGCAGAAGATTTTGTATCAAGATTTATAAGCTGTGATCCCGGCGGCTGCGCCAGCACAAACTGATCGTCCGTCAACGGAACATTCACTTCCACCTTCACCATGGAAAGTTTTATGCCATAGCCTTCAATCGGCCGCTGGATGGAAACAATTCCAGGTACCATGATGTTTGAGTACTCCGCAAAATTCTCGTAGCGCGCGAAGGTTGCCAGCTCTCCTCCGCGGTTGTAAAGGCTCTGCTCGTGGGGCATGAGATCAGTTCGGCTGAAAACAATCTTGCGCGAGAGATAAAAACCGTTATTGTCCTTATCGATGATCACCAGAGTATAAGATCCCTGCTGCACGTCCTTATGGGTCTTGGGATCTTTTACAACCTCTGTCGTGTCTTCCAGAACGGCAACCTCTTTTTCAGGATCGATTGGCTTCAATAAAAGCGCGTCAGAGATATGCTGTGGGCGTAAATTTTCCAGAGGCTGCGGTGAGGGCTTTTCCGGCTGTTTATCTGAGCCCACAATAAATTTGCTTTTGGGCGGTATGGCGAGGGAGAAATTGGCGCCGTTGCTGACCATGTCCACCATGGTGTTGCGCACCACGGGCACAAGGAGCCGCATGCGCAGCATTTCCGGCTTGCGCACCAGCACATAACCCGCGACCTGAGGGTTATCTGTTACCTTCTGCTTCTTTTGCTCTAAAACGGAGCTGTCAATATCCACGGTTGCCTTCAGCGTTTTGAGCTTCTCGGCATTGGAATTGACGATCTCAATCAGCTGGTCTCGTGTGGCATCCTTCAGGATAGCCGTGCTGGTGAGCATTTTTACCGGGTGTGAGGAACGAACACATCCTGTAAGCGTCAAAAAAGCAAAGACTAATAAGAGAATATTTTTACGCAAATGAAAGTACATCCATCCTGATCTGACATCCAGTAATTTGGATGCAATAAGTATAGCGGAAGGCTCAGGATCTATGCGCCGACAAGCCACGGCAAATCATGACATTGCGCGGCAATCGTGGATGATTTTTAGCGGTTTACGGCTTGCGCGACAGCCCGGCGATAAGCCTGTACATTGGCAACGTGCTCCGCATCTGTGCGGGCAAAGCGATGATGGCCCTGATTGTCACTCACAAAGAAGAGATAGTCCGTCTGGGCCGGGCGCATGGCTGCCTGCAAAGAAGCCTTGCCAGGATTCGAGATCGGACCGGGAGGCAGGCCTGCAGCTCTGTATGTGTTGTAAGGCGAGTCAAAATGGAGATCAGATTGATGGATCACGCCGGTATAACGGCCGTTCAGCAGCGCTGCATAAATGACTGAAGGATCGGTGGCAAGCACCATGCGCTTGCTCAAGCGGTTGTAAAACACGCTGGCAACTTCAGGCCGCTCTTCCGGAGCGCCGGTTTCTTTTTCCACGATGCTGGCCATGGTCACCACGTTATGGAAATTGTCATTCAATCCCACTTCTTTGGCTGCCTGGCGGAAACGGTGGACCATGGCAGCTGCCATGTCATGCAATGACTGTGTGCGGGTGAAATGGTATGTGTCCGGGAACAGGTAGCCTTCCAGGCTGGGCGCCTGCGGGTCAAGATCGTGGACAAGAGCAGTTTCAGTCTGCGCGATTTTCAGAAAATCTTCACGCTTGCCCAGTTTCGCATCTTCAATCGCGGCAGCGATGTCAAAAATGTTATAGCCTTCCGGCACAACTACGGTGTGGAAATAAATATCACCGCGGGCAATGCGCGCATAAACTTCGCTCGTGCTCGCCGGATGGTCAAAAGCGTATTCGCCTGCTTTCAGCGGCTTGCGCCCATGCAGATAGTGCCACGTCAGAAACGCATACCGGCTGCGAATGATGCCGGCATTCTGTAACTCAGCAGCAATGTGATGAGCGGAAGAGCCTGGCTTCAACTGCACCAGCTTTTCCTGGGAGGGGCCGGAGGTAACCAGCAATCCAAATGCAAGCCACGCTGCTCCCACCAGCACCGCAATCACAATCAGCCTGAACAGAAATTTCAACATGAACGTATCTCTAAAGTGCCCTCTATTTTAAGGGTGAATGTGCGCAGGGCTAATAGCTTTCGCGGCTCAGCAGGCGCACGAATAGACATGAACTGCCGGCGCTTCCATAAGGTTTGACGGTAATCAGAAGCATACGGTTGCAAAACCGAGCCGAGGTTCAGAGAGATCTTATGTTTAAAGATCGATGTGAAGTCGCAGACCGGGAACAATCACTGGGCCGCGGTCCTGGTTGTATCCGGGATGTGTGACCCATTGAATTTCCGGGGAAAAATAAAGGCCTCGCCAGAGATGGGTGTTGTAATAGGTTTCCAGAATATCTTCGCGACCGTAGGTGAGCCGTCCGTCACCAAGCAGAAATCCCTGGCCACCGAGAGCGAGATAAAGCTGATGAAGACGAGAAATGCCGTTGGTGATGAAGGCCAGCCCTACTTTGTCTTCAGCGCGATGCCAGCGATCCAGGCGATAATCTGCGCCGAGTTCCACCGTCTGGTCAACTTCTGTATAAGCAAAGCTTTCATTCTGGCCTTCGTTCCATCCCACTCGCGCGAAGGCTCGGACCGTCTTGGTGAGTTCCTGCTCTCCGTTGAAACCAAATCCATATTTAATGCGTCCCTGCTTGCGATGCAGCTCGATGGTGGGAACAGGATCAACGCCGGCGAGAAATGCCTGGATCGCTTCACTGTAACTGCCCATGTTGGCGTGGTTCACATAGCTGAGCAGCCGAATGATGGTTTTGCGGTCTTGAAGTAATTCAGGCCTCAATTCAAATTCAATATTTTCTGAACGCGCGCGCAGCAGATCGAAATCAAGGTCCGGGCCATTAGCGACCTTCGGCATCAGCGCTTCGGCAAAGCGCACACCCCAGAAATGATCTTCATATTCGGCCATGGCCGCGACGGTATAACCACGTGTGTCTGCGGCATAGTCATACGCGCCATTATTGACGGCGGTCCAGTTAAGAAACTGAAGATGGCTGTCACTGCCGATGGAGTTCAGGTCAAAGTAATCAGCCATGCTCAATTTGCCCGCGCGCAATTCAAAACGGCGTTCCGGCAGTTTGGTGAGCAGGGAAGTAGGAGTGCGGTCTGACTTTTCTTCTTTATTGCTCAGAGCAAAAACTTTATGCACCATGAGGCGGGCGAGATACGGAGCTGAACCCAGGCTAGGATTTCTTACCACGTCGACATTAGTGAATCCGGCCAGGCCCAGAGCGTCGCTGATGCCACGTCCGCCGGCGCTTTCCAGATCAAACAGGATTTCCGTGTTGTTTTTGAACTCATAGCCCGTGTAGAGCGTTAGCACGCGCGAGGTGGCATGTTCGCCCTCCGCAGAAAGGCTGTGGGGTCCGGAGTACAGCGCGTGAAAATCCGGATGCGCCTGAAAAATAATATTGATCTGCCCGGAAACCCACCATGGTGCAGTATCCGAGTGCGGAAATACGGTGGTTGGCGCGGACGGCGGCTCTTCGCTCCGGTCATCCTGCGCGTGGCATGCCGCAAAGGGCAGGACGCATAGGAGCAGAATGGCAGATCGCAATAGAAGAGATGGGCGCAAGATTAGCAATCCACGAATGTAGCAGAACAGTTTAGACGAAGGCATAAAGATTTAGTTAAATGCTCCGAGCCTGCAGGAATGATTGCAGAATGAGCACGGCAGCCATCCGATCAACTGCCTGAGCGCGTTTGTGCGTGCTTACCTCGGCTTCACGCAGCAGGCGATTTGCTTCCGCGGAGGTGAGACGCTCATCCCACAGATGGACCGGCAACTCAAAGCGCTGACGCAGCTCTTCTGCAAATTCCGCCACCTTCTGCGACTGTATGCCTTCCTCTCCGCTCATCCTTAGCGGGTTCCCCAGCACAATCTCCCTTACTTGATACTCGCGGATAGTGCGCTCAAGGCGGCCAAAGTCCGCCCGCTTATTTTTGCGTTGCAGGGTCTCTATGCCTTGCGCGGTGATGCCCAGGGGATCTGAAACAGCCAGCCCCATGCGGCGGCTGCCATAATCGATAGCCAAAATGCGTCCGGAAACTTCCACGCGCCGATTATACGAGGATCAGCATCTTACCTACTGACATGGCCACAAACCGCGTAATTCCGCCCAGTTCCGAGCAACTGATGCCTGAGAAGGTGCCAGATAGCCAGTTGATGGAAAAAGAGCAGGACCAGCGAGAGCAGCGCAAACTCAACTCTGTGCTGCGCGCGGGAGCCATCGCGCAAATTATTGTGGGCGCCACGGTGGTGCTGGCCATCTGTTACGTGGCCAAGCTGATCCTGGTGACACTGCTGATTTCAATCCTGCTGGCATTCATGCTCGACCCGGTGGTGGAACTGCTGGAGAGGATTCGCATGCCGCGTCCGGCTGGCGCATTCCTGGCTGTTCTTTTAATGCTGGTTTTGATCTATGCCTGCAGCTATTTCCTTTATGCTCGCGGTGTCAGCTTTGTTCATGAGCTGCCAAAATATTCTGAGAAGGTGCGTGGAGCATTTGCGCACGTCCGCCAGCAGACAAGTGACTTTGAAAAAACCTCGCAACAGATGTTTCCTGACGAAACAAAAGACGGCAAGAAGCCAATGGCCGTGACGGTGCAAAATCATACCGGTCCGGTTACGGAAAACCTGGGTGCATTAACTGAAGTAGTGCTCACGCTGTTTTTCATCCCGTTTCTAGTTTATTTCATGCTGAGCTGGCAGGAGCATGCACGGACAAAGTCCGTGCAACTGTTCAGCGCGGAGAATCGCAGCACAGCGTACGTGACCTTGGGCCACATCTCCGCCATGATGCGAAGTTTTATCGCTGGCAACTTTGCCATCGGGCTCGTTATGAGTCTTTGCAGCATGGTGGTGTTCGGGCTGCTCGGGCTGCCATATTTCTATTTTCTGGGATTCATCAGCGGATTCTTGAGCCTCATGCCCTATCTTGGCATTGCGCTGGCTATGTTGCCTCCGCTGGCGGCCGGCATGGGGGTGGTGAGCGACACTGGGTTCATCATCATTGCCGGCACAGTGCTGGGTTTGCATTTGCTGGCGATGAATGTGCTTTATCCGAAGGTACTGGGCAAGCGGCTGCAACTGAATCCACTGGTCGTTACTATTTCGCTGCTGATCTGGGGATTTATCTGGGGGGCCATGGGGCTGATTCTGGCTATCCCGATCATGGCAGCGGTGAAGATTGTTTGTGATCACATGACCGCCTTACGTCCGATCGGTGAGTGGATGGGAGAGTAGGCAGGTTAACTCCTGAGCGTTAGCGAGAGATCCCTTTGATCACCACACTTTTAGCTCATCAGGTCTCTGCCATCACGCCTAATCGCTTTTTACGTTCGCCGCTTCTTCTGCTTTGATCCTGCATTTTTCCAGCGTCTCCTGCATTTGCTGATGCAGCGCGATCATTTGCTCTTCAGTGGCATCGGCGGGTACATAGATCGGACTGCTGGCGTAGGTCACGGCGCGGGAAAACGGTTTGGGAATGATCATCCTGTCCCAGGAATTAAGGATCCATGCGTGCTCCACCGCGACATAAAAACAATTGATGGGTACATCGGTTTTTTTTGCCAGCAGAACAGGGCCGGGCTTGGCAACGTAACGCGGACCACGGGGCCCATCAATGGTGAAGATTGCCGAATGGCTTTGTTCCAACTGCTGACGCATACCAAGTAAGGCACCTACAGCGCCGCGCGAACTGGAGCCGCGCACCGCTATGAATCCCAATTTATGAATGATGCGTGCAATGTATTCACCGTCAAAACTGCGGCTGGTCATGACGGCAATCTTTTGATTGCGGAATTTATAGGCTGCCGGAATCACACAGCGATGCCAGAAACACCAGATGGAAGGCATGGATGGGCCGTGATCATCTGAAAGGCAACCCGGTTCAGGAATAAACTCATAGCGCAAAGTCCGGCCGACGATGCGAATAAATACGTACCCTGTCCAGCTAATCAGCCAGAGCTTGATTCTCTGGCTCAAAGAAAAAGAGCGGGAGGATGAAACGCTCTCGCTCTTGATATCAGATGGTGCGGACGAGGTCACGCAATCGATTCTACCTGCCCGGCGTTTTTATGCGTACCTGATCCACTTCAGGATCTCCGGCAGCGTTGGCTTCTTTCCGTACATAAGGATGCCGACGCGGTAAATGCGCCCGCAGAGCCAGGCCATCGCATAAATGGTCGCCAGCATCAGGCCGATAGAAAGACCGATCTCCCATACAGCCGGTGGTGGCTGCTGTATTGCGATCCTTGTAAACATAATCAAGGGCGCCGTAAACGGAAAAATGGAGCCCCAAAATGCTATGGGTGAGGCTGGATGCTGGAAAATGTTCACGCTGACGAGGAGGGAAAGAATGATTGGCAGCATAACGATAAATTGAAGCTGCTGAGCTTCCTGCTCAGAGTTGACCATGGCGCCAACGGCGGCGCAGAGAGCGCTGTAAAGCACATATCCCAGCAGAAAGAACACGCCAAACGAAATAAGCAGCTTGGCGCTCACCACATTTTTCAGCAATGAAGCACTGGCTACCAATGTGCCGGCAGAGAGTATTGCCGCCGTAGCGGCCCAGATCACTACTTGTGTGAGTCCAACTGCGCCTACGCCCATAATTTTTCCGGCCATCATCTCATTGGCGCTGGCCGTGGAGAGCATCACCTCCATGACGCGTGAGGTCTTTTCCTCCAGAATTGAGCGCATCACGTTAATTCCGTACAAGAGCACTGATATGTAGAGAACCATCACCAGGCCAAAAGTGGCGAAAAACATCACTTGAGGGTTCGGAGCATTTTTGCCCAGCGGGCTTACAGCTTCCACAGCCACAGGCTCAAGGGCCGCGTCAATTTCATTCTGGTTGAGGCCTTTGCTTTTAAGCGCAGCGCGGCGTAAGGCATCGCTGACAGCCTGGTCAAGCAGACCGTTATCAAGAAAGCTGGAAGTGTCACGGGTAACAAAGTCCAGCTTTTTGGCCGCAATAGCATCGGGCGTGGCCCATAGAAAGCCATCCAGCTCTTTTTGGTTTACTTTGGCGGTAAGGGCGGCGCGCTCGGCTTCCGTGGCTTCAGTATTAATTTCAACGGTAAAATGAAGTGGCGGCAGGCTCCGCTTGTTAGATGTCTGGACATCTGATTTTTTCTCATCCTGCCGCTGTTCAATGCGGCTGCGAATCATCTCGGCCGTATCGCGATCAGGAGATACCACCACCATTCGCTTGGTCTCATTTCCAGTACGGGTCATGAGGAGCGCCGGACCACCTACGGCGGCAAACATCAAAAGCGGAATCAGGACTGTCATGATCATGAAGGAACGCTGGCGTACGCGTTCCAGATATTCACGCTTGGCGATAAGAAGGATGTTACGCATCTGTTTTACCTACCGTGTTCTTGAAAATTTCTTCCAGCGACGGCTCCATCAGTTCAAAGCGATTTACGCGTACGCGGTCTGTAACTTCGCGCAGCAGTATCTGCGCGTCAGCGCCAGGTGCAAGCTTCACTTCGGCATAGTTGCCGTAATTATCACAGCTGGTCACCAATGGACTGGCTTTCAGGAAATCACCATTACCTTCATATTCGATCTGCACGTTGCTCTTGCCGTATCCGGCCTTGATATTTTTCAGATCGCCTTGAAGGACCGCCGTGCCTCTGTTGATGAGACAGATGGCATCGCAGAGTTTCTCCACCTGATCCATGCGGTGGGATGAAAACAAAATGGTCCTGCCTTGCTTCTTCAGGTCGAGCATTACGTCTTTGAGTATCCCGGCGTTGACGGGATCAAGACCGAAGAAGGGCTCATCCATGATGATGAAATCAGGGTCGTGAATCAGGGCAGCGATGAACTGGATTTTCTGCTGCATGCCCTTGGAAAGCTCTTCCACTTTTTTCTGCAACCAGGCATCGATCTCCAGCCTTTTTGCCCATTCCACTGATTTTTGCCGGGCATCGGCCGCGGACATGCCATGCAGCTCGCCGAGAAAAATGAGCTGCTCGATGATTTTCATCTTCTTGTAAAGCCCGCGCTCTTCCGGCAGATAGCCCACCTTGTTCAGGCTCTTGCGCTCAAATGGTTTGCCAAAAAGGCTGATGCTGCCGGAATCCGGCACGGTAATGCCGATCATCATGCGAATAGTGCTGGTCTTGCCTGCTCCGTTAGGGCCGAGCAGGCCAAATACGCCGCCCTGCTCAATGTTGAACGAAAGATCGTTCACGGCAACAAACTTGTCGTAGGATTTCCGAACCTGATTGAGTTCAATGGTTTGCATGTAGAGAGAGTCCTGCCTCGGATGTTATACGCTGGAAGAGCCTTAAGGTTACACGATTTCCAGATATTGGTCGATCCAACCACGGACCTTCAGACGGCGCTCGTCGCTGGAGTCAAAGCGCAGACCGTAAATTTTGTCATGCTCGCGGTACCAGCAGACAGAAGCGCGCACACTCAACCTTTCCAGGCCAGGCAGAGCAAGAGCAATGCGGAAGGGCTCGGATTTTGGGAGTTGCGAGGCGCTGCGCACGGAGATGCCGCCTGAGCTGACTTCCACTGTGGTCACAGGTATGGGGACGCGGTTTCCAGTATCAACTTCAGCCTGCGTCGCGACGGGTATGCGCACGTAGCGGCGCAATTCATGAATGACCAGCAGATGGGTTGCGCGAACAACTTTCAGCACGCTCTGCCGGTCCAACGGCTCGTCAAGGACTGCGTTGATTCCGTAAGACGCGTAGCGCAGGGCTTCCTGCGTATTTCGGGCAATGCCATAGACGACGAGGCGGCGGTTTGAGGGCGAGTTTCTGATGGATTTGAGAATCCGGTCAGCATCCGGATCGTAGAGCCGAAGTACGCAGGCCTCAAATTTCTGGCGATTAACAAGTACAACAGGATCATCGTCAGCGGGAAATACTGTGATGCCAAATTGACGGAAGCAGTCATTGAGAAACGCATTGCAGCCAGCATCAATATGAATGCTCATGATCCTGGCAGTGATCTTACCCGAGCTAGCTGCAATTGTGGTGCTGCTCATGTCTCCCTGTGCCCCGCTATCTGGAGGCAGAAACTTCTTTCTTGTTTGCGGCTGGTGCTTTGTTTGAAGCGGATGCAACGTGGTTACGTCCGGCCTGTTTGGCCTGATACAACGCGCTATCGGCGGCAGCCACTACTTCATCGCGAGTGAGCCCGTGGGTGGGGTAGTCGGCTACGCCGCAGCTGATTGTTACCGGGCGCGGTACACCGGGAAAGAAATGTGTTTCCACGTGCCGGCGCAGTTTTTCCGCCACGCGCATGGCGCTTTCTCCGGTGGTTTCCGGCACAACGATCGCGAACTCGTCCCCGCCATAGCGGCAAACCATATCCATCTTGCGGAGCTGTTGCTTAAGAATGGAGGAAACAGCGCGCAGCATCTCGTCGCCCAGCAGATGGCCGAACTCGTCGTTCATCTTCTTGAAGTGATCAATGTCCACCATGATGACGGACATGCGGCCCTGGAAGCGTCCGGCACGCTCGAGCTCTTCCACAATGCGCATTTCAAAATAGCGGCGGTTGTGAATCCCAGTCAGGCCGTCGACATAAGCCAGTTGCTTCATGCGGTCAAAGTTGTGCGCGTTCTGAATGGCCGCGGCGCAAATATCTGCGACAGACTCGAGTGGCTGAACGTCGTCATGGTCAAAAGCATTTTTTCTGGCGCTATCCAATGCCAGCACGCCGAGCTTTTCGCCAAAGATGATCAGTGGAACGCACATTTCTGATTGCGTCTCAGCAAAGCCAGCGATATAGCCTTCCACGTTGTTGACATCGTTTTCAATCACGCTGCGACCAGAGGCCAACGCTCGCGCCGCCAGTCCGGTTCCAGGAGAAAGAATGGACCCCATGGCGAGATTCGCGGTGAGTGTGCCTTCATGGGCACGGACGCGAAGAGTTTCGCCCTCGGCCAGCAAGACTGCCGCATGGTCCACTTCAAATAGATCCATCAGCAGGCGGCAAACCACGGTGAGAAGCTCATCCAGATCGAGCACGCGCGTGGTCTTTTTGGCGACAGCGTTAATGGCCTCAAGCTGTTTGGTGCGGCGGCGCTCTGCCGTGTACAAACGAGCATTTTCGAGAGCTAGTGATGCTTGCGTGGAAAAGAGAGTGAGCAGGTCGATCTTTTCCGAGTCGAAGTGATTGATTTGATCGCTCTGGAAATCAAGAACGCCGACTACGTCATCACGCACCAGCAGCGGAATGGAAACCTCTGACATGGTTTCTTCAAAGCTGCGCAGGTAACGCGGATCTTTTGAGACATCCGGAGCATAGACCGGACGTTTGAGCTCTACGGCAGCCCAGGTGAGCCCTTTGCCTTTCGGTATGCAGGCTCCGAGCTTCATGTTGGTGCGCTCCAGGTGAGCGCGAACAACCAGCTCCTGCCGGGATTTATCCATTAGAAGGATGGCGCCGTTTTGCAGCTGAAAATAATCGCGAATGATGGTGAGGATGCGGTTCAGCACCTCGTCCAGGTCAAACGTGGAAAGAATCGTTTGGCTGGCGTCATACAAAATCGCAATTTTCTGTATTGATTCGAGCAAACGAATCCGTCTCCATGGGTCACTGGACACGCGGCTCCCGGCGGAATGAAAACTAACTGATTACGGCCGGAGGGGGTAGAGCGTACGCACCTGAGTCACTTAGTTAAAAAGATTTTATAGCGAAAAGCCTTGTGAACGAAAGTGATTTTAGTCACGTACTAATGAATGATTTGCCTTCTATAAGCAAAAAAGTTCACAAAATCGACAAAAGTAAGGATAAACATTTACAAACAGACAAAACCAAAGTACATGTCCCTTGCCTTTGGTAACTCAACAATAACAATCTTTACAATACGTTCCGCCTGAGTCGGGGAGGATCAACCAGGTTTTAGATGAGCAGAAAAGTGAAAGATTTTGCAGAGTAGAAATTCAATAGCTGGCTGCTTCTTTCAATCCTGACTGCTTCTTTTTGAGCTGATCCAATACCTTAGCGCCTATCTGAGAAACACTGCCGGCGCCGAGTGTGAGCACCATGTCACCAGGCTCAGCCAGGGCTGCCACTGAGACGGCTGCTTCGTCGAAGGAGCGGGCGTAGGTCACCGAATCATTCTTGCCCTTTTCTGATTGGATTGCCTCAACAAGACGCTCTGCGGTGATGCCGGGGATCGGCGCTTCGCTGGCAGCGTAGATATCGAGCACCTGAACGGTATCGGAATCGTTAAAGGACGAGCCAAATTCATTCAGCAGATCGCGCGTGCGAGTGAAGCGATGCGGCTGGAAAATAACGTGAACGCGTTTGAATCCGCACTGGCGGGCTGCAGCGAGAGTAGCGCGAATTTCAGTTGGATGATGGCCGTAATCGTCGATCACGCTGACATCGGCGGCGCGGCCCTTGAATTGAAAGCGGCGGTCCACACCGCGAAAGCCTTCCAGAGCTTCACGAATACGCTCCGGAGCAATGTCCAAACCGATGCCAACAGCAATGGCGGCAGTTGCGTTGAGTATGTTGTGATTGCCCGGGACCTGGAGATGGAAATCACCCAGCAGGCGGCCGTGATACTCCACGGAAAAATGCGCAAGATGCTTCGAGTTACTGCATTTGCCTTTGGGCGGCAGAACGCGGAAATCAGAATCTTCATGTGTGCCGTACGTGGTGGCGCGTCGAGCTAAACGGGTCAGCATGCTGCGCAGACGATCGTCATCATGGCAGAGAACCGCCATGCCATAGAAAGGAACGCGGTCAATGAAGTCGAGGAATGCCTGCTCTACGTCCTGCATGTCGCGATAGCAATCCATGTGCTCGCGGTCAATATTGGTGACGATGGCAAGGATAGGCGAGAGCTTGAGGAATGAGCGATCACTTTCGTCGGCTTCCACCACCATGTATTGTGATTTGCCCAGGCGCGCGTTGGATCCCATGGCGTCGACGCGGCCGCCGACAACGACTGTGGGATCAAGTCCACCTGCAGCCAATACAGCAGCGACCATGCTGGTCGTCGTGGTTTTGCCATGCATGCCGGCTACGGCAATTCCATATTTCAGGCGCATCAGTTCCGCCAGCATTTCCGCGCGCTGGATGACAGGGATGTGCTCGGCATGAGCTGAGGTGATCTCTGGGTTGTCACGGCGGATGGCGGAGCTGGCCACAACCACTTCAGCGCCGGTAATATTCTCCGCGCGATGGCCTTCAAAAATGATGGCGCCTTTTTCTGCCAGGCGCTCAGTCACGGAAGAGCTTTTCAGATCAGAGCCGGAAACTTTATAGCCGAGCGTCAGCAGGACCTCGGCAATGCCGCTCATGCCGATGCCACCGATACCTACGAAATGAATTCTCTGTATCTTTGCAAACATTATTTCTGTCGCTGCGCTCCAACCGCTGAAGCGGCTTTCTGTCTCTAAAGATTTGTCGGCCCTATAGCCTGCCGCTCGCCGCGTTCGCGCCTTTTCGTTTTTTGCGACAAACCGCTTAAGCAGTCTGCCTGTTTTTCAGATCCTTCTGCCCTGACGCGCGCTGCTCGGCGATCCTGCATGCTAGCTTTTTTTTCTGGCCAGCTCTGCCACCATGCCTGCTACTAGACCTGCGGCATCGTGGTGTGAGAGCGCCCGTGCACGTTCTGCCATTTCTTTTAGACGCTTAGGATCAGCAAATAGTTCTGTGATGACCTGCGCCAGGCGTTCTGGCGTAAGCTCTGCCTGCGGCACCAGAGCAGCAGCGCCACCTTGCGCGATAGCTTCAGCATTGCGGTGCTGGTGATCATCTGCCGCCTGCGGAAACGGAACAAAGATTGCCGGTTTGCCTGCCGCAGTCACCTCCGCCACGGTGCTGGCGCCGGAGCGGCACAACACCAGATCCGCACGGGCAAAAGCAGCGGGCATATCGTCAATGAATGCTGAAACCTCTGCTGCTATTCCGGCTTGCTGGTATGCAGCCTGGACGTCATTATATTCCCGCTCTCCGGTCTGATGGATGATCTTGAGCGCGGGAATTTGCCGTAGTACTTGTGGAGCAGCGGCAATGAGCGCCTGATTGATTGCCTTTGCTCCCTGGCTGCCGCCGAAAGCCAGCAAGGTTGGTGCATGATTGGCTTCGAGCACTGGCACTTTGAAAAATTCCGGTCGCACTGGCACGCCCACCACCTGAGCGTTGTTGAAGAATTTTTGTGTCTGCTCAAAATGCACTGCTGCCGCCGAGACACGATGTCCCACGATCTTATTGGCAAAGCCGGGAACATAATTTGGCTCGAAGGCCAGCGTGGGAATATGCATCATGATGGCTGCGGCCATCGCCGGGCCGGAAGCATAGCCGCCCACGCCAACCACTACATCTGGATGGAAGACGTTGATGATTTTGCGCGACGCAAATACGGCCAGTGGCAGGTCAAACATGGTCCGCACTCTGGTCATCATGCTTACATTTTTGAGTGCACCCACTTTGACACGCATGAGACCGAACCCGGCCTGCGGCACGAGCCGGTTTTCCATGCCTCGCGCCGTGCCAACAAAGAGCACCTCAGCGTTGTAACGGGCCTTGAGTTCGCGGGCAATGGCCAGGGCGGGAATCACATGCCCTCCCGTACCACCTCCAGCGATGAGAACGCGCATAAGAATTCAGTTTAACTGCCGGAAGGCAAGTTTTGCTGCCGGGGATTGCCTTTTCTGACAACAGCGTTCCATTGGTTAAATTCAAGAGCAGCCATAACTTAGTACGGATGTCCTGAGATTTGTCACATTTTCAGAACAGAAATTGAAATTGCTGCGGCTGGAAGACGTTTATGTTATGTTTCATCGAGGATTACCCAAAATCTAACTACAAAGCTGCTTGTGAGTGGAGCAATTCCGGGTGCACGCCATGATTCTGAAAGCTGCTGAAGACTTCAAAAAGCGCACGCTGAGTGCCTTGCCAACAGTATTGGAAAAGCTCGCTTATATCTGCTCATTGCAGACAGGCAGCGGTAATTATCTGCATTGGGGATTTAGCCGCGCCTATGGAAATCGGCCTACGCAAGAGGCCATATACGCGGCGCATATGGAAACTTCATTGGCGTTGAGCCACGTGCCGGTGCGTGAGATTTACCAGGAATACAAAGAAGCTGTAGGACGTTCCAGCATTACAGAGATTCTGAATCCGGAATCTTTTGTATTAAAAGCTCCGGCTAACGGCGACGCAATTCTTTCGGCTCACCTACGTCTTCTTCAGGACTCCGTTGTGGCTCTGGCTCAGCAGGAGCGTACCACTCACCAAGTCGCATAGCCACACCCACAACCTGTCCCAGGACTTCAGCTTCCTGCGGATGCTTGAGAATCCGTGCAGGTACCGGCGAGAGCGGATGCGACTGCAGCACTATTTCTCCGCGCCGCACAGAGCACCAGCAACAGACATGGCCTTCACGCGTTTCCACGAAGTAAATCGGGCGCTCCAGCTCTGAACGCCATTTTTTCTCTTCCACGCGGCTGCGGCGCTCGTCGACCTGGACGAACGATCCCGGCAAAAGCAGCGGATACATGGTGAGGTCTTCCATGCCGATGTATGCGTAGGTATATTTCTGCTTGGAGAGCTCCTGCAAATACTGCATGGGAACGGTGCCCCAGCTCTCAATCATGCGGCCGAGATCGGCCGAGCGGCGAACATCAAAGCCGGGGTCCAATTTGACTGGAATCTGTATGCTGCCGCGGTTCGCGGCGATCTCAAGGCGATGCGTTTTGCCTGGGCTGCAGATGGCGAAATCTGCAGCGGTGAAGCTCAGGTCCACTCCATACAGGCGGAGCAGTTCGGTGAAGTCAGCCCGATACAGAACGGAGAGGACATAGAGCCGGTAGATGCTTGGGATCACGCCCTTGGTTTCAATATCGGAGAGGCGGCTGGGATTGATGACGAATTCCTCAATCCCGCGCGATTCAGCCAAGGCTGTGCTGGAGAGCTCGACGTCCCGTAATGTGAGCCCCATGTGCTCGCGCAGTTCGCGTAACTTTTTACCCGCTGACAACACTGTTTTATTCCTCGGCTTGGTACTTGATTTCCTGCCAGTCCGTTTTGCGACTTGTCACTCGCGTAAGACAAGAATCCTGATATCACGCCGGAAGGTTGGTAAAAATGAGCGGCAATTCTAAAATTGCTGGTTCCCAGTTTAACCCCAAGGACGGTTAATTGTTAAAGAAACCTTTATGTAAGTTACATACGAAGGTTATGTCCTTCAGGTTCCTCATTTACCAGACATGAAAGCACTTTCATGGCTTACGATACATTGCCTGCCAGGGCATGTCTTGTAAGAAATCGCTTATTCCAAGCAGTAATCCTTCAATTTCGGAACGGATTCATAATGGCCTCAACCTCTGCTTTCTGTGCTGCTGTGAGCGGAAGCAACGGCAGCCGAGGGAGTCCACCGTAATAGCCGTTCAGGTCCATGGCGTATTTGATCGCTGGAATGCCCATTTCAGAGACAACTTTCTTTGTCGCCGGCGCCAGGGCAGTTTGTTTGCTGCGAGCCAACTCCTGGTCATTGTCTTTAAAAGCTGCATAGATCTCAAAGCAAATGGTCGGAGCAGGAGCAGCAATGCCCAGCACCCCTCCGCTGGCCCCTACCTGAAGCGAGTCCAGCAGGGTGTGGGCTGCGCCCACAAGAACTTGAAAGCCGACTTCTTTATTACGCGCCTTAAGTTTAGGGCGCGAAGTTACAGCCGTATCTTTTCCTCCGCCACTGAGCTGGCCAACGGTGACGAGCTGATCGCCATTTTCGCTACTGGCTGGGCCAGTGTGCATTCTTACGGTGACAGCCTGCTGCACTTCCGTGACGACGGCTTTTCGTTGAATGTGCTTTGTAGCAGCAATCATGGCTGCAACCTTTTCGACGTTGCCGCTGGATTCCTTGATTCCGATGATATTCGGGTGCTCGGCCAGAGCCGTGATTACTTCCAAAGGTAGATCATAAGCCGTAAATGGCGGCACTGTGTAAAGCAGCACTGGAAGCGGCGAGCGGTCAGCCACTGTCCGGTAAAACGCAAGCATGGCATCTGGCTTCATTTGTGGACGATAAAAATGAGGTGTGCGAATCAATGCCACGTCATAATTCAGCCTGGCCGCAAGTTCAGTAAGGCGCAAGGTCTCAGAGACGGATTCAGCGCCGGTGCCGGCGATCAGAACCTTCTCCGGAGCGGCGACCTCTGCCGTCACCCGGAACACTTCTGCGCGCTCGTGGTCGCTCAACATGACAGCTTCACCGGTTGAGCCCAGTACTACCATGCCGGCAATCGGCGTACGGGAATAACGGTCAATGTTGTGCTCGATCTTTTTGTAATTGATCGCACCATCAGGATAGAAAGGCGTGGTAACAGCGGGGAAAATTCCATGCAGAAGCATGCGGTTATTTTAAATGCTAAATCTCAAACGAACTTGTGAAATCTTGGGTGCATGCTGCGGGCTGGGAATAAAAAAGCCCTGCTTTCGCAGGGCTTTTCAAAGAAAAACTGGTTATATCGCAGAAGGAAGCGGGATAGCATTCTGCGTTTGCAGGTCGCCCAGAATGCGAAGATTGTCTCGCAGAGACTGATATTTGGGCGCCAGCATGGCTGGGGTAAGCTGCATGGCTGGAATCGCATATTCCACTGAGAGCTTTGCCAAGGCAACCACGCACTGCAATCGGAGTTGAGTCGCCAATTCCGTAACCTGGGCCGCTGCCTGAGCCACTTCCGGGGCAGGGCTGGTGCGGGCGGCCTCACTCAATTGCATGACCGCGGAGGCGTTAGAGGCGATCCGGGCGACGTAGCGCATCATCACGCGAATCCGCTGGCGCTTGAGATGCGAGAACTTAGAGCGCGGCAAACTCTTCTTCAGGAAGAGTTCGTCATCGCGGTCCATCAAGGTGCGAAACGCGCTGAGATCTACATTCCGGAATTTATTTTCCGAGTGCCTGCGGCCGCGCACCGCCATGTAAAACAGTGCAACGGCACACAGCGCCAATGTAATGACGACAGAAATAATGATCATTTACTTATTAACTCCGCGACTGCCTGATTCCACTGCTCAAGCTGGTCTTGCCTGGGGACGTCTGCCCTGCTGGTGAGACGCTCCGGCACAATAAGATAGCCAAGCCAAATAAAAAGAGATGTTAAAAATGCGATTCCCTTAGCCAGATTGAGAGCATCTATCGTGGTCTTACTCACATGCCAGATTAAAGTATTATTGGCCAATTCAAATGCCACAAGCATGCCCAACCCTATTGCGATACCAAAAATACCTTGCCGCCAATGCAATCCAAAAACACTGGCAGACAAAAACAGAAACACGATTGATCCAAGTTCTATGAGACGCGCTGCCTCATTGGCGAGTGATATGCCCTTAGCCAAGCCATGAACATCTACTGACTGCATATTCACCAGAAAGCACGCCGAAACGACCAAAGCAGCTACTGCTATCCGAAAAACGACCCTGGCCAGTCTTCGAAGTGCAGGATACGGTTCAAACATCTGGATAAATATCTCACGAACTACATAAAGGCCAAGAAAAATACAGATCGCTTCACAAATCCAATAAGTGTAAAAATACGCCGTATTCCAATTCTCACGGTGAAGCGGATACAGGATTGCTGATTCGAAAAGACCAAACAGAATATACGCTGAAAAAGCCGGGTAGATCCGCCAGCATTTTTTTAGCAATATCGCAATCGCCAGCAGCGCCTGCACACCAATGCCTGCGATCACAATATCGTGCGTGATTGTCTGCAGGTCCATAACAGGCAATAGGATACTGCGTATGTATGGTGCAAACAAGCATTTGCTGAAAGCCTGCTATGGTCTTTTCGTTACCCTTGTTACTTGGGGGCCGGGGTGGGGCAACCTGCAGGAGCACAGTTTGGGTCTGGGGGCGGCCAAGGGGTATCGAGTGTGCCCTTGGTGTTATGAAATGCCGGCTGAATTGAGAGAAACAATCCCGCTACCACAAGCATTTTTACCATTGTTTTCTTCATGTTCTAGAACCTCTTTGAAACGATTTTTTTTGGTTCGTTAGAAGTTTCAAGGAGCGACAGTGTGTCGACACAAGAGAACTAAAGTTAAATCTGATTTCCGAATGTAGAATGATTTTTCCCGAAACGGGAAAATAAATCGTATGCCATTATGCTCACTACGATAGGGATTACAGGGCAGGAAGTTAATAGGGTTACTTAAGGGCTGACAGTCAGATTGCCCGCGGTAATGGGGGCGTTTTTGTTTCAAATTCTGCTGTTCAATTTTGGTTTTCGTAACGGACGACGGCCTGCTCAAAGCGTCTTTAAAAATCAGTACAGTGGGATTTTTTGTTCTGGAAGCAGAAACTCAGGGTGCAAGTGTCTACAAAATCGACTTTCCGGCGGCAGTTATGAGGATGGCAAAAATCGGTTAGAATGAATTTGCCGTTTTCATTTTATGTCGGGGCGTAGCGCAGCCTGGTAGCGCACCTGCCTTGGGCGCAGGGGGTCACAGGTTCAAATCCTGTCGCCCCGACCAATCAATGACTTACGGAGATTGCCACAGAATCTTTTACTGTGGGCTTGGCACTTTGCTCTAAAGTTGCCAGTTTAGGCGCTTGGCCCCAAGCAGCCGCTTATATCGAGTTGGGATCCCGCTGGTTTTTTTACTGATTTTCAAGGAGGGAAGGCGATGAACGAGGCTGGGAAAATCCGTTATCTAAAAATTGCCCTGATGTTGTTCGGCCTGATTTGTATTTTCGGCATTTATCCTCTGACCATCCTCTGGCCGTCAGGCTGGGCGTGGCATGCCGAGGGGCAGTCAATGTATTTGCAAATGATCCTGGGAGTTTACGCGACGCTGGGCATTTTTCTGGTGATTGCGTCGCGCAATCCTTTGCAGCACGCGAGCCTGATCTGGTTTGCTGTGTGGTCGAGCGTTGTCCATGCGGGCATTATGGCGGTGCAATCGATTGTTTATCCGCAGCATAGAGGACATCTTCTGGGCGATGTGCCAGTGTTGTTCCTTGTAGCCGCTGTGCTGGCGTTGCTTATGCCGAAGGCCGGCAGTCAATCTGTGAATGGAAATCGTGCAATCTCTGCGGCGCAAGCGCGTTGAGGTTATCGCAACCGCATTTTTCGCAGGACGGTACCTGCCATGCGCCTTGCGGCGAGCATGAGTGACGCAAGGAATGGTTTGGGATCGGCGCGATTCCACCAGGCATAAGACTTTGCGGAAAGCACGTTAGAAGAAAATTCCGCAAAACCAATAGGATTGTGGCGCCGCGTTTCGCGGTAACAAGCGGCGTAATTGTGATATCCCACCCATGTCACGTGGTTGCGCTGCGCGGGAAGGGGCGCGGCGTTTTCTCTGATCTGATCTTTTTCTCGAGCTAAATCGAGATAAGCAAGATAAGCCAGGTTCACGCCCGCATCGGCAAAGATGCCGTTGTACCAGGGCAGGCGCGTGTTCATCTCAATGAAGTAATAGCCGCCGTCTTTCTGACGATACTTGAATTCCAGTGAGCCCAGGCCACGATAGCCGAGTGCACGAATGAGCTTTTCGCCTGCGGCCACCAGCGCGTCATTGTGTTCTGTTTGTCCGTAACACATGCTGCCAAAGCCTGCAGGATACTGGCGCAGTTTGCGCACAGTGGAATATGCGCCGATTTCACCGCGAGTGTTGACCAGCGCGGTGTATTGAAAGACCTGATCGTCGCCGCCTTCGATCAGCTCTTGCATCAGCGTGGCGCCTTTCATCTGCGGATACCTGGTAAAAAAATCGGCTGCTTCCTGCGGCGTCTGCGCCACCAGCACTTTGGCTGCTTCAACGGGAAAGCCGGCGGTATAGCGGTTGATTGGCTTGATGATGCAGGGATAGGGAAAGTCACGGATGATTTGCGCCGTATCCCCTCCCGCAAGCGGCATGTGTGTGCGCGGAACCTTGATGCCAGCCAGCCGGCAGAAGCGCACCATGGCCCCTTTGTCAGTGATGGTGGTGAACAAATCGGGCGTAACCCAATGGAAGAGAAATTTTTCTTGCAGATCCTGCTGGCGGTTGCAAAGAAAACGCGCATACCAGTCTGAGGTCGCAAACAACACGGGTTTCTGTGTAAAGCGCGAGGCCCATTCCAGCATCAGGCGGCAGAGCACATCTTCATTGGCAACCGTGTCACCGGCGTAAGCGCGCGGCTGTGAAGGATCATCGGGAAAGAGAAAGACATCGCGACAGTAACGCGACGAGCGCAGCGCATCGCGCAGGCGATCATTCAGCGCATAGACGGGAACATCATGAGGGCCCAGGCTGCGCGTGATGCCATATGCGGAAACGTCCAGACCTTCCACAAACACCGGCGGCAGTGGGCTCGGCAAGGCCATAAAATGTGGCTATGCGTCCGCCTGGTCTTTGGATATGGCCTGTGGCTTTGAATGTAATTCCAGGGGGGCACTTTCATCGTCCTGCGGACGGCGCAGAATTTTCTTCACGCGATCCCAGGCAGAAATGCGGAGAGTATAGAGCAAACGTCCATACAGGCTGTTGCGGAAGATGAAGACGCGATAGTTGGTGCGGCGCGTGGATGCCCAGCGGCTTTCATCCCAGGTGGCAGGACCGCAAAAATCAAATTCATGCAGGCCGCGTTGCGGCGATTCACCCAGGATTTCATTAACCAAAAGATGGCCGGGGCCGTGATGTTTATAAGCTTCATCGTAGCCGGCTTTGGCCAGAAAATATCTTCCATGGCAATTGAATCCAAAATGGCCGGCGATCGGCTTGCCGTTGAGTTCAAGAAAATCCAGTGAGAGATAATGATCGCGTTCCGCGGCGTGGGCCAGCAGATCATAGAATTGGCGCGTTTGCGGATCGGACTTGATGGCGGTGCCGTTTGCACCTTTCCAGCCAGAGGCTTCAAGATCGTAAAACTTGCTGAGCGCCGCCGGATCGGCATAGTCATAGTGGCTGAGAACGAGTGGGCCTTGCTCGGCCAGCTGCCGCTTGGCCCGCCGCAGATGCGAGCGAAATTTTGGCCGCGTTCCCGCCATCCAGGGCGTCTGCGCACCGGGTGAGGCTTCAAACTTCAGGTAGAGAGATTGTGAAGTCCGCCTGCGCGCGGTGAGAAAGCCATCTGATTTTGCCAGCGCCAGCAGGTGATTGAAGCCATTGTTTTCGACCACATCAGAAACGTCGATAACGTCCCAGTGTTGTAGATTTTTAGCGGCATGCCAGAGTATCTGCAAAACTTCTGCTTCTTCTCCGGAATTTATGGCCAGACCAGCGCGCAGGCAATGGACATTGGCAGGGAGCGTGAGCTTGACCATGGGAAGCCCGAAGGCGACAACGCGATGCCGCACCAGGGGAAGCACGCCGCGCAATTTTGCGCCGGCCCACGCGGTGATCAGAACCAGTTCGGCGCCAGGATCAAAGGCGCGTAAATATGCTTCCGCCCATTCAGGGCGATAAAAAATTTCTTCGTCAGAAGATTCATTGCAGAGTTGACGCCATTCATTGGCGATCTCAGCGATCAGCTGAACGCCGCCGGTTTGTACCCGAACGATGGGTACACTCTTCCAGCTCTCTTGCCTGGCCGCGACCATGGGGCTTGCTCCGATCACTACCAAATCGAACAGCCAGAGCGGAGAGACCGCCCTGGTAAAAGCGCGCTACTTTAATCTTGTCTTGGGTCCCCAATACTCAATTCCCGAAATGAGAGAGCCATTGTTCCATATTTTTGCCCTGCAGCTCTGTAAATTCGGTGCAATTTTTTATGCGCTCCAGACTTTGTTTTAAGGCCCGCTCAGCGCCAGGAGCACGATGGTCGGCAAAAAATTGCATAATTTCGTCATGTTTGGTAGTTGAACAGAAGCCGCCAAGAGAGGAAACCGCGCCGCGTCCGCCGAAAGAAGTTACTTTCTCCGCAAGAGAATCCCAGTGCGCTTTCAGGTATTCCCACGCAAGCTCCCGGCCCGACGGGTTGCCGAGAAGAGCCGGAAAGAGGCGGAGATAATCCTGCTGGCGAATTTTCCCCTGGTCCACCAGCGCAAGCGTGCGTTTGAGCAGCTCTGGATCGCGAAACGCCGTGAGGGCAGAAAAGTAGGTGTAGTACTCATCGGTCTCTTTGGCGTGGTTCATGGCTTCACTGAACTTGTTGTATAGCGCTGCATCTCCGTTTTCCGCCGTGACATCAATGGCCGGACCGATGATGGTTCCATCCACGGATTTTGGATCACTCATGTATGCCTGCGTGATCTTTTGGGCCGCTGCAACTGCATCAGGATCACCAACGCCGCCCAGGATTCCCAGCAGGCTGGCGCGCAGGGCTTTTTGTTCATCACTGTCATTTGGCTTCGCGGTCCAGCCAACTTCTTTGGCCAAGGGCGTGAACTGATCACGCACAAAGCTGCGATATTCCTTCTGCTTGTCTTCCGCAACCAGAGAGCCTTCGATGGTGCCAAGATGATCTGCGATGAAGCTGATCACGGGGCGCGAATGCTCAATGCGCAGAGTCTTGGCGACATCGAGAAAGACGCCGACAGGCTCTTTGCCGGCGCGCGTCATAGCCCACAAATCTTCGACCAGCGCAATGCGTTCGGAGACCGTGAGATCTTTTTCAGCCGCGGCAGCAATGTTCATGAGATTTTTCTGGTCCTGATAAAAGACGCGGTAATAGCCCTTGGCATTGCGATTGGCAAAGAGCCAGTCAGAGCAAGAATCAGTGGTAAAGGTTTCCGATGATTTGTCCGCCAGGTAGCAAGCTGAGCCTGTACTCTGCGCGGCCTTGGTGCAAACAGGAATCGACCATGTCTGGTCCTGCTTTGCCGAGCCGCTGACAAGAAAGCGCTGTTGCGAAAGCTGCAGCGTGGTTTTGCCATTGGCGCAACTATTGTTCACGGTGAGTAGAGGCACACCAGGCTGCATCACGAAGGTAGGCATGATTTTGTCTACGGGCTTGCCGGAGACCTGAGCTTCCGCCTGCCAGAAGTCGGCGGATGTGGCATTGCCGTTAGCGTGGGCCTGTAGATATGCATTTACGCCTTTGCGGAAGACCTCCGGGCCAACGTACGACTCAAGCATACCGAGCACGGCGCCACCTTTTTCATAGGTAATGCCGTCAAACATCTCCTTGATCTCAGACGAGGTGCGGGGATCACCATGAATAGCGCGCGCCGCGCTGAGTGAATCGACGCCGATCACACGCTGGGCAGAGTCGGCTACATCCTCGTCGAGATGCCACTCAGGATGCCATGCGATGATCGGCTTTCGCTCCATCCATGTGGCAAAGCCTTCATTGAGCCAGATATCGTCCCACCAGGCGGCGGTTACGAGATCGCCAAACCACTGGTGAGCGATCTCATGCGCCACAACCGTAGCGTGGGAGCGCCTGCTGAAGACCGAGGCGGTCTTTTCATCCATGAGCAGAGCGGTGTCACGATAGAAGATGGAGGCGGTATTTTCCATACCGCCCCATTCGTAGTCCGGAATGGCGACCATATCCAGCTTGCCGAATGGATACTTGATGCCGTACCACTGGTCATAAAACTTGATGGATTGCGCGGCTGCTTCCAGGGCGAACTGGCCATTTTGTTTTTTGTCTGGTTCGGTGCAGACACGAATGGGAATGCCGTCGACTGTACGTTCAAGGCACTGCCAGTCGCCAATGGCGAGCGCCACTAAATAGGTAGACATTTTGGGCGAGGTGGAAAAGGTGATCTTGTGGCGCGTTGATCCGCTTACTGATTCATCTTTGATGATGTGGCCGTTGGAGATTGCCGTGTCACCTTTGTCGGCGACTACAGAAAGATCGAAGGTAGCTTTGAAGCCGGGCTCGTCAAAGCTGGGAAACATCATGCGCGCGTAGGTGCCTTCAAATTGCGTGACGGCATATTGGCGATGTGCACCTTTGCTGAGATAAAGGCCGCGCAACCCGGCAATAAGCTTAGCCGAATATTTTATGTGCAATTTAGCTGGGCCGGCCGGCACTGGCTTGGCAAAAGCGAGTTTTACCATTTCACTCGGCTGATCATAGGCGACTTGTGCTGGAAGTGTTGCCCCGCCAGCGGTGACTTCTGCCAATGAGATATCCAGTCCAAGGGAGTTCAAAGTGATTTCATTGGTGGCCTGCTCGATCTGGATATCAATTGTCTCTTCGCCGGAGAATTTTTGGCCGTTGATATCAGGATCCAGCGACAGCTGATAATGGCTGGGGACAACAGTTTTTGGCAGCCGCTGCGCCTGCATACCTGTGGCAGCGATGATCGAGAATAAGCTAATGAGCAGTGCAAACTTTCCGCGAAAAGAAGTGAGATTCAACATGAATGAGTGCCCCTTGGAAAGCGGTATCTTACAACATACACTCATCGCTTAGCAGATTTGCGGAGCAGCCATGCTCGAAGCCCTAGATGGGCTGAGTTGCCCTATAATCAGTTCGCGAAGAGGAGAATTTATGGCAGAGACTGCTGAGCTTTCCCGCGTTATAGCCATCATGCTGGGTGTGCGTGATCTTGCGAAATCGGTGGAATTTTACAGAGACAAGCTGGGTTTGAAGGTTGTGATGAGCGAACCCGGATTGGCGCTGCTGCAGTGTGGCAACGTGATGATTGGGCTCAATCCAGGGCTGGTGAGGCTGGCGCCGCAGGTTACGGGCGCGACGGAAGTCTCTTTTGGCGTGGACAATCTGCGAGCCACACAGAAAGCGCTGGCGGAAAAAGGAATTACCTTTCTGAGTGAGCCGCGGCAGGCAACGCCGACGGATATGGCTGTCCACTTTAAAGATGTGGATGGACACCTTCTCTCATTGTTTGGTCCGGAAGGTAAAGCTTAACGATCCAGCAGAAATATGGATCTAGCGATGGAGAAATTTCTGGCGCAAATCCGGCCAGAATTCGCGCAGCAGATTCATGCCGGCATCTTGCAGCATATTGATGCCAACGCTGCTGGCAATTGCGCCAATTCCCTGACGTTCACCGGGAACATAAAGATCAGCGACAGCGCGTGATGCACCACCACCGAGCACGCGGGAAACGTTGAGGGCGTCTCTACCATCGTCATTCCGTGTGATGAGGACGCGGCTTACAGAATAGAGAATGCGCGAAGGAACAGGGAGATCAGGATTGCGAAAATATCTGGGGTCCTGCTTGAGAAGAGTTGGAAACAGAAAGCGCTGGAAAAAGACGTCTGTCTCATTGGTGGAAAGCTCAATGCCATAGCGCTGCGCTATGCCGCGGAAGCCAGATTCATATCCGTCCTCCCTTAGGTGCGTTCCGACAAGGGGATCTGTCGCCTGGCTTACAGCCGCGTTGATGAAGGTATATGGCGAATAAGTACTGCGGACAAAGACCCCAAATTTCTCTTGCGTAGTGAGCGGCCGCCATTCATAAACGGAAGGGCAGCCATTGGAGTCAATGGCATGATTGACCTGGGTCTTGATCATGCCTTTCATCTTCTGCATGGGAGCCAGCTCGGAGGAGTTTGGTTCAGGGGCGTCTGGCAGCGATCCGATCATGGCCATGGAATGTGTAATCTGAGAAGAAGACGTTTGCGACGCGAGAGATGATCCCTGCGCGCGCAGCAAACCGCAAGCACACATCACAACAAGGATCGAACCAGCAAAACGCATATTTGAATGAGGCCCTAACGCCCTCAAGATAAGTCGTAAATCCTTAGAACTAAGGCTACACACTAAGGTTGCCGAATAAGTCTAAAAACTAGCTTAAATTTTCATTAAAAACCAGAGACTTTGCATTTCTTAACTAGCGAGAACACAAGCTACTTACTGCTTTGGATGAGTGCGATGAGCCAGGCGTTTGTATGGAGAATTGACCTAATTTCCTGTTTGATTTTGAAAAAGCGGCGAGCCTTTGCCGTTTTTTGCCCTGTTTTATGGGCTAATTCTCGGTTTGAGGCGGTGCATTTTTGGCGATTCGCGTCTGAATATCCTTAAACGCAAGGTTGGTGCGCAGCTTCTCAAACTCAGGGCTGTCAAGAAGTTCAGGATTGTTCAAGCCCAGTGCGACTGCTTTGTTCAGCTCATCGAGGGCGGTCTTGTTATCGCCCAACTCGGCAAGGGCCTGTGCAGTCAGGTAATGCGGCCACGCAGCTTCCGGGCGGAGGATAGCGGTAATTCTGAAAAGGTCGCGGGCTTGCAGATAATCTTTTTTGAGCAAGTCGTCTGATCCGGTTTCACGAGCGTAAGCAAATGCGCCGGCCATGGCGCGCAGGATGGCATTTTTGTGGGCTTGATCGTGGGCGGTGTCGCGGTCACGGCGGATATCGCTCATGAGCGATTCCAGACTCTGATAGAGGACGCCCGGCGCCTGCTGCTTATTGATGACGGCGTTAGTAATGTCATTGATGCTGGTTACGGTTTTGGTTTCCAGATCGAAGAGGGCTTGTTCGTTCTTGCGCGCGCGTTTGAGCTGGTTAGACGAGGCGAGCAAGCTTTGTTCAGCCTGAAGCTCTTTGACGTCGCGCAGGAAATGAAAGTCATTGATGATTTCACGATATCGGCGGAAAGCCGTGAGAGCGTCACCAGATTGTTGTAGAGATTTTGCGGCGTTGACTTCGCGGGCGAATTCGCTTTCGACGAAATCTCTGTCGAGCGGCGTAATGCCTTTCACCATGGCGCGCAGCTGCATCCAGGCAAGCGCTTCTTCTGCGACGGCGGGTGACATCCAGTGATGCGGCCCGGGAAAATAGGCGAGATGCGTGGCGGCATGTCGCGCGGTGAGAGCGTCATCAAGGTGGGTGATCTCAGAGTAGTTGAAATCGATTGTGCCCGCGGCCAGAAACCAATCTGCAGTTTCCGGCGGAGGAACGTTGGATCCGGTGGGAAGTCCGGCGCCGCAGGAAATCACGCCGGCAATACAGTTTTTGCAGGCAATGGCAACGCCAGCAGCCACGCGTGAGCCGCCGGAGAATCCGGTGGTGTAGATGCGGCGAGGATCGATAGCGTAGCGCGTGGTGACGTCGTGAAAGAGAAGCCGGATGGCGGTGGATGGATCGACGAAGTTACGCGTATTGTTGCTGCCGATGACGATGTAGCCGTACTTTTCCGCGGCAGGCTGAAAAAGCTTTACGGGATAGAGGCCTTCACCGCTGGGGTCGAAGGCCAGTAACAGCGGCCAGCGCTTTTGTGGAGAATATTTTGACGGCAAGTAAAGCGCATAAGTCTGCGATGCGTCCGCCAATATGGCAACTGCGGGTTGGACTTCTCCCGCCGCTGGAACTGGCGCTGCTTGCTGCGCCTGAACAGTCGTCGTCAAAAGCGCGGCTGAAAGCAATACGCTGAAGCGGTAAGAAATTTTTCCGGGCAATGGTTTACGCACTCTGTTTAGACCTCAGCTGGTGGAACTTTGGTATCAGGAAATTGAAGGGCATGATTACGGAACAGACGGCACTTTTTATTCTTGAATCTTCAATTTTGAATCTTGCATAAAACTCTTGCATAACGCTCAAAAACAAATTTCATCCTGCGGCGCACGGCGGTCATCTTTATACTTTCACACAGAAAACTCTCAGGGGGCCCAGGTGGCACGCAACGCGAATGGCGCAGGCAAACTTCATTATGCATGGGTCGTTGCAGGCGTTACGTTTTTCGTCCTGCTGATCACGGCGGGCATTCGCGCGACGCCGGCCATTCTGATGATTCCGCTGGAGCATGAATTTGGCTGGAGCCGCGCAGCCATCTCCGGCGCCATCGCCATCAACATTGCGCTGTTCGGGATCATCGGGCCATTTGCGGCGTCATTTATCGATCGTTACGGGCTGCGAAAGATGGTGCTGCTGGCATTGGCGCTGCTCACCGTCGGCGTTGCGCTTTCTTCTACCATGCATGCCCAGTGGCAACTCACGCTGTTCTGGGGAATTCTTGTGGGATCAGGCACCGGCGTTACAGCCATGGTGCTGGCGGCGATTGTGGTGAACCGCTGGTTCGACGAGCGTCGGGGACTGGTACTGGGCTTGCTCTCTGCCGCCAACGCTACTGGCCAGCTTGTGTTTCTGCCGGTGCTCGCAAAGATCGTTACCGCACATGGCTGGCGCAGCGTGACGTACACGGTGGCTGCCGTGGCCGCGCTGGTTTTTCTGATCGTGCTGGTGCTGCTGCGCGATAAGCCATCTGATCTTGGACTGCTTCCCTACGGCGCGAAAGAAGAAGCGCCGGCTTCCACACAGAACGTGGCGCGTAAGCCAGTGCGCGCGCTGCTATGGGCCATGCGGTCGCGTGAGTTCTGGATTCTTGGCGGCAGTTTTTTTGTCTGCGGCGCAAGCACCAACGGATTGATTGGCACGCACCTCATTCCCGCCTGCATGGACCACGGCATTCCTGAAGTGACCGCCGCGGGCATGCTGGCAGCCATGGGCATCTTTGATCTTTTCGGCACCACGGCGTCCGGCTGGCTCACGGACCGCTTCAACAGCCGCTATCTTCTTTTCTGGTATTACGCGCTGCGCGGACTGTCACTGCTTTTTCTGCCGATTGCGCTGAGCGGCCAGCATGTGTGGCTTTCCGGCTTTGCCATTTTCTATGGGCTCGACTGGGTCGCCACCGTTCCGCCCACCGTCCGCCTCACGGCCAATACTTTTGGACGCGAGAATGTTGGAGTGGTCTACGGCTGGATCGGCGCCATGCATCAGCTGGGCGCGTCGGCCGCGGCGCTGACGGCAGGAACCATCCGCACATATTTCGGCGACTATCGCGACGCCTTCTGGCTTTCCGGCGGACTCTGCCTGCTGGCCGCGACGCTCCTGATTTCGACCAGGAAGAGCGTGGAGATTCAGAGTAAGCCGGAAGTGGTGACCGTGACGGCGTAAGTCCGCCGATCAGCAGAGAGCCGGAATCCAGATATAAATGCCCCCTCCCCTATTATGGGTCATCCCAGATTGGCGTAGACTTCAGAGGGTTCATCCCAATCCATCCCAATTTGGCGTAGGGTCCAGAGATTAATGACGAATTGGCGTAGAGTTGAACGTTTCTGGTCCTTTTCCGATGAAGTGCGATGTCGGCGATGACCCGATCAACCGATCTACACTCCCCTCCCCCTCCCACACCCATCCCAACTTGGCGTAGACTTCAGCGGGCTCATCCCAATCCATCCCAATTTGGCGTAGGGTTCACGCATCACCCGCAGATTGGCGTAGCCTTCGCGCAAATCCTTTGTCCTCCGCGTTGGTCAGCGGCGGGTTTAAGCTTGGGGTTTGGCTGAATGCCGATTGCTGAATGCTTATTGCTCAATTTTCAAAGAACCGGCGCACTGCGGCGCAGGCGTAACATAGCGAATCGCCAGCGAAAACTCAATTGCGAATTAGTACATCTTGACAACACCGCTCTCCGGAGCTGTTCACTTTTGCATATTCGACATCCGCCGAACGGGGTGCGACCCGATTGTGTGTTAGGTGCACAATTGGCATGAGGTGTCCGGTGGAGGTGGTGGAGTTGAGTAGGGTGGAGATTTGATTTTTCACCGCGGAGGCGCGGAGAAGAGCTTAAGTTCTTTGGATGAGGGTGGCCGCGCCTACAGCGCTAGGTGGTTTGGGGCACATTACCCACCGCTAGCGCGGTGGGCTAACTTCTGATCGCACCTAACGGCGCTTGGGGCTATGATATTCTCATCCTATCCAAACAAAGAGCGAATGCATTGATTAGTAAAATCGCGCCTGTAAGGCAACTTTGCTGATGATGTAGCAAATAAGTAATGGGACGAACGCCGCTATGCAAATGAGCGATGTGGTTGTAGGGTACGGTGACTATAAAGATTATAAGCTTTCTGAAGTCCCGGATAGTTTTCTCGCGGAACTAGCGAGCCGATTTCCCTTGGAATCCGAGAGACATCAATTTTCTAATCGCCGGGATTTGTTTATAACCGTGTCGATCCATCAGGAACTCCAACGGCGGCTCTCAGGTGGGGTTCAGGTTAAACATAGACCAACAAAAAAACAGTTAGCCCAGGACATCATTACAAAAGGCTTTCACCATTTGAGTAAAACGCACCATCCTGATCGCAATGGCGACAATGAGATCCAAAAAACCTTGACATCGGCGCGGAACTTCTTGAGTAGCGCGTGTAAGGAGATTCAAGAAGACTACGATGAAAAGACGATCTTGATAGATTCCCCAGTTATTGACAACGAAATTATCGATGACGATATCCCTTTTTAATAGGGAAGATAGAGTTGAGGTATCGGATGGCTCTAGATACAAAAGAATTTGGAGCAAAGCTAGTTCGTTACAGAGAGCAATTAGAATTAGTTCTCTCCGAAGTAGCTACTTATACTGGCATAGAGCAATCTCGCCTAGCTGATCTCGAAAGAGGATTGCAACTGCCGACCGGTGATGAAGTTTTGATCCTTGCTGATTTTTATAAATGCGATTATCGTTTTTTTATTTCAAATGAAAAGCTTGCTCCTTTCGAACAGACCGAAAATCTGTATCGTCGACATGGGAATGAATTTTCAAAGGAAGATCGTTGGAGGGTACAAGAATTCTTATTTTTGTGTGAAATTGAACAGGTGTTGATGCAAGAACTTGGCACGCGTTTTGCTGCATTCGACTTCATCCCGAAAGGCAACTTTTATAAACTTCATGGCCAGGAGGCTGCAGCCGCACTGAGACAACATCTCGGATACGAAAGCAATCAAGTTGGTGGTGACGTCTATAGCGATTTTCGTAAAATTGGTTTTCATATTTTTCGCAGGCATCTTGCGAACTCAAATATATCGGGCCTGATGATCCGGCATCCTTTTGCCGGTCCCTGTATTTTGGTTAACTATTCAGAAGACATCTACCGGCAAAGATTTACTGCTGCGCACGAAGCCGGCCACGCAATACTGGATCGGGAGGATTTTGTTGTCTCTTTTCTCAAAGCGCCGGGGAACCTCGTTGAAGTTCGTGCAAACACCTTCGCATCGAGCTATCTTCTGCCTCCATCGTTCCTGAAGAACATACCGGTAGAAGATTGGAGCCGTGACACACTAATTCATTGGGCGAGCAAACTTAACGTTAGTGCAATAGCGTTGGCAATTGGTCTTAAGGAAAATGGGGTTATAACAGAGGACGAATATTCGACGATTTCATCCACGAAGGTTCCTGCTCACCAGAAGAGTGATCCTGAGTTGCGCGGACTAGAAGCAAGACAATTAGAAAGGAAACAGCACCTATTGGAACGCGGCTTATCTACATTCTATGTGTCACTGTGCTTTGATTCGCTAGCCGCAGGAAAAATCACAAACGCGCGGGCAGCGGAGATGCTGCTTATTTCGGAAACAGAATTGAGCGAGCTTGCCGCTTTATTCCGTATCAATTTGTTTGCACATGACTGATATTTCCAAATTCCGGCTTTCTAATGTTGGTGATACCTGTTCCATTTGGAATATTCTTTCTTCTCGGCTTCTCTGGTCAACTGCAAGAACTACCGGTGCCACAGTCTGTTGCACTCAGTTTGTCAAATATGAGTGTTTACACAAACCGGGTCAGACTAGGCCGGAAAGGACTGAAATGCAGAGGAGAGTACGCCGTGAAATAGAATCCGGTAATCTCGTTTGCTGCAATATTGAACTGGAGGACCTCCAAGACATTCAGATCTTGTCCACCCGAAAAAAGGTAAGTACCGGCGAACTATCTTCTATGGTCTTTGCAAAGAGAACTTCCCAGGCTTTTTTGAGCGATGATGGAAAGGCAAGGAAACTGGCGATTACGATAATGGAGAAAGATTTTATTCAAAGTACGCCCCATCTTATCGGGTGGCTCTATTTTCAGGGGAAGCTTCAAGATTCGGACAAAAATCAAATAGAGACTGATTTGCGGCAGCTTAATCGAAATTTGCAGCCACATCTAGATAGTGCATATAAGGAAGGATGCCGCTGCCGACTAATGAACAGGGGCTTACAAGCGACTTCTATTTCTGAAGAGAAAACTTCCGGTTGAGTTTATAAATAATCACCTTGTTCAAAAAATGTTTTTGGGAATAACGCCCCCTTACTTCGCTTTGGGGATTACAGAAAAACTCAAATACAACTCCCTCAACTCTCTTTCCGTAAACACTGCCAAAGTCGCACCACTCACTGGTTGGACATGCCTGCTATTGCGTCCTGTTGCTCCGCCAGGTATCACTAAGCTTTAACCCTGTTGAACCAATGTATTCACCCGTTTGACGTGAGCTGAACATGGTGTTACGGTCAAGAGTTAACTGATAGAGGCGGTTGGCTTTGCAATGATAAATTCACAATTCCCCCTGAGCGTCTATGTGATCGGCGGTGAGGTCTTTAATCTGATACGGCAGACCGGCGCCGTAGCGCAGGTGGTCCTCGTTATTCTTCTGATCTTCAGCATCTTGTCCTGGTCCATCATTCTCACCAAGTGGGCGTCCATTAAAAGAGCGCGAACGCAGAGTGGACGCTTTCTGCGCGCCTTTAGAAAGACGCAGCGTCTGCAGGACATTGCCGCGATCTCTGATCAGTTCAAGCCAAGCCCGCTCGTCGCCGTGTTTGACAACGCGTACGACGAATTTCGCCGGCAGGGTGAAGGCAACATTCCCGCGGTGCAGCGCGCCTCTCAGATTGCAGCTTCAGAAGAGTTGACGCGACTGGAGCGCAAGCTGCCATGGCTGGCGACAACGGGCGCGGTAGCTCCGTTCGTGGGACTGTTCGGCACGGTGTGGGGCATTATTGATGCGTTCAACGGTCTGGGTGATGCCGGCGCAGCGACTCTGCGCGCGGTTGCGCCTGGAATTTCCGAAGCGCTGATTACAACGGCGGCAGGATTGTTTGCCGCGATCCCGGCGGTTATTGCCTACAACCAGTTCACGCACAGCATGCGTGAATTTGGCGCGCGCATGGACGACTTTGGCATGGAGCTGCTGAACTTTATTGAGCGCACCACCGGGGTGACGACGGGAGTACGGTAGATGAGGTTTGCAATGATGATGGCCGAAATCATACCTCAGCGGCTAAAGCCGCAGTCTGTTAAGCCTGAAACCGCAGGCATAACTGCCTGCTCTACCCTGATTGGGACAAAGCAATTCGGGCTTGCGAGATCCATGACGACGGGAGTCCGCTAGATGGCATTTACGGCAAAGAACGGACGCACGGAGACGTCACTTTCAGAGATCAACGTCACGCCTTTCGTCGACGTGGTACTGGTGCTGCTGATCATCTTTATGGTGACGGCGCCGGTGCTGCAGTCCGGCATTGAAGTTTCCGTCCCCAAAACAAAGGTAGTGAAAGAAGTTTCTGAAGAGCGCCTGGTGATCTCCATCACCAAGGGGCAGGAAGTTTATCTGGACAGCGAGCACGTAAGGCTGGATGAGATTGCCGACAAGCTGAAGAAAAAGTTTCGCGATCCGCGCGGGCAGTCAGTGTATGTGCGTGCCGATGAGAACGTAGCGTTCGGTGCATTCGCCACGGTGATGAGCGCGGTGAAGTCCGCCGGCATTACGAACGTGAGCATTGTGACGGAGCCGATTCAACCGGCGAAGAAGTAACCAGCAAGCATTTGAGTGGAGGCCATTGGCATACGTACGCGCCAACTTGTTTTATGAAAAGGAGCAATGGAAGAAACCATTGCTCTTATCGGCTGCGTTCCACCTGGGATTGGTGGCAGTTGGACTTGCCATGAGCTACGTGATGATGCCGCACAGCACCAAGAACGATTGGGGGCTGCATGAAGGCGATGCCGTGACGGCGCAGCTGGTGAGCGCGTCGATTCCAATTCCGAAGACAGAGCAGTCTGACAACATTGTTGCCAATGAGAACAAGGGCGTTACGGAGACGCAACCCCAGCCCAAACCGGTGGAGAAAGACGACGACGCTGTCGCGATCAAGGGCAAAGTTAAGCCCCAGCCAAAAACAATTGATAAGCCAGTACCACCAACACCGGCGCGTCCGCATCCTGTTCCAACACCGGTAGAGACCGCTGTGCCTTATGGTGAAGGCGGTCCGGTAAGCGGGCCGTATGGCTCGGTTGCAACCAACGCATATAAAGGTGGATTCAGCTTCCAGAATGCCGATTTCGGGGGCAAGTACGGCTGGTACGTGGATGGCGTGAAGCGCCGCGTGCAGCAGAACTGGTTAACGTATGAAATTGATCCGCGGATTGTGGCGCAGCACCGCGCGTTTATAGAATTTGATATTAACCGTGATGGCAGCCCATCCAACGTGCATGTGGCGCAGTCAAGCGGCGTGCCGTCACTGGATTTGTCTGCGACACGGGCGATTCAGCGCATTGATAGTTTTGGTCAATTGCCGGAAGGCAACAAAGTGACGGTAGAGTTTTGGTTTGATTATCCCCCGAAATAGGCGAAGGCATGCTTAAAGCAAAAAGAAGTGGCTCACAAATAACGCTCTCCTTAGTATCACTGGGTTGTGTATTGGCAATGGTGCTGGGCATCTTTCATCATGCCGCGGCGCAGGACCGGATCAAGATTGAGTTGAACATGGGCCAGGAGCGCCCGCGAATCGCCGTGCCGGATTTCAAAACCACGGGCGATCCGCAAACCGTACCGCTGATAACAGTCTTCAACCAGACACTTTGGTATGACCTGGACAATGCCGGCATTTTTGACATGGTGGCCAAGAGTTTTTACCCGTCGCAACAGCCGGGTCAGCCGGGAGAGATGCAGGCGAAGCAGTGGAGCGATCCTCCGGCAAATGCGGGAGTGCTTACGTTCGGCAATCTGGCCATCAACAACGGCAAGGTGGAAGTCCAGGGCTGGCTCTATGACGTGAAAAACCAGGGAGCGCCGCAGATACTGGGCAAGCAATATAGAGAAGATGCGTCGGTGGAGAATGCGAGGATCATCGCGCACCGTTTTGCGGATGAGATCATTGCGCGACTGGGCAGCGGCATTGCGGGAATCGCTGAGAGCCAGATTTATTTTGTGAGCAATCGCAGTGGCGCGAAAGAAATATGGTCGATGGATTATGACGGCGCGAACCAGAAACAACTGACCAAGCTGGGATCGATTGCGCTTTCACCGCGCATTTCGCCGGATGGATCACGGCTGGCGTTCAGCGGGCTGACGAAAGATTCATGGCAGATCATGATGTATTCCACCGAACTGAACCGCACAGTGGCGTTCCCGCGGTCAGGCGGGGATAATTTCTCTCCGGCATGGTCGTCAGACGGAACCAAGCTGGCATTTTCATCTTCCATGCATAGCGGACTGTCAGAGATATTCGTGGCAGAGGCATCTGGCGCCGGGCCGCGCAGGTTGACTACGGGCAAGGGCGAGGTTTCGCCCGTGTTCAATCCTAAGACCAATGGACAGATCGCATGGGTAAGTGGACGCAGCGGGCTGCCCGAAATTTACGTGATGGATGCGGACGGTAGTAACGTACAAAGAATGACCACCCAGGGCTATGCTGTTTCTCCGGCGTGGTCTCCCAATGGATTGTTGCTGGCGTTTGCCTGGGTGCGGAATTATGGTCCTGGCGTATTAGGCGGACAGGACATATATCTTATGGATATCGCATCACGACAGATTGTACAATTGACCCACGATGGCGGAAGAAACGACTTTCCTTCCTGGTCTCCCGACGGAAGACATATAGTATTTCAGACGAATCGCGGTGGTACGGAGCAGATTTGGAGCGTTCTGGCCGATGGCACGCACTTGCAGCAATTGACGCGTCTTGGCCGCAACAGTCAGCCCAATTGGAGTTTTAAATAGGCCTTATATAAAGATGCATTACTTTTTTGGAGGACATGAGGTGAACAACAGCAAGAGTATTCGGATCTTCGTCCTGGGGGTGCTGGTTCTGGTAATGGTGGCAAGCGGCTGTAAGAAAAAAGCGCCGCCAACCCCGCCTACCCCGCCACCTAAAGCGCCAACCGCAACTCTTTCCGCTAACCCGACTTCAATTCAGCGCGGCCAGTCTGCAACGCTGAGCTGGAACACGGAAAACGCAACTGACGTTGCTCTCGATGGCAACAAGGTTGACGCAAACGGACAGCAAACCGTTTCGCCCACGGAAACTACCACTTATCATCTGACCGCCAAAGGTGCAGGCGGAACGCAGGAAGCCACGGCGCAGATCACCGTTGCCGCGCCTCCTCCGCCAACACCCACACCTGCCCCCGCGCCATCCATGACAGACGATCAGCTTTTTGCTCAGTCAGTCCAGGATGTTTATTTCGACTACGACAAGGCTGATCTTCGTCCTGCCGACCAGCAGGCGCTGGCCCAGGCCGCCCAGCTCATCAAGCAGAAGGGCTGGAAGGTGCAGATTGAAGGCAACTGTGACGAGCGCGGTTCCACTGAGTACAACCTGTCACTCGGCGAACACCGTGCTGATTCCGCCAAGCAGGTGCTCATCCAGAACGGTATAAGTGCAGACTCTCTCAAGACCATCAGCTATGGTAAAGAGAAGCCGCAGTGCACTGACTCTAATGATGCGTGCTGGCAGAAAAATCGCCGCGACCACTTTACGCTGTTACACTAAACCCATAATGCCGGGCGGGGATAAATCCGTCCGGCATCTTTCCAGCCACTTCCGTCTAAAAGAAAATTTCTGCAGGATAAGAACAGCAATTCTGCATCTAACGAGTTGAATGCCAATGATGAAGAAACAAAATTTTATTACCGTGCTTGCTTTGCTGCTATTTGCTCTCTGCGCCAGCCACAGCGCTGCCGCGGCCGATACCAAATCGCAGTTGATCCAGATCCAGACCCAGCTCCAGCTCATGCAGGACAATATGGCCCGCATGCAGCAATCGTTTGATGAACGCATGGGCGTGATGAAAGACCTTCTCACCCAGCAAATCGATAACGTCAATAAAATGGGCTCCACTGTCCAGAAGCTCCAGAGAACCCTGGGACAACAGGGCTCTGATGCTGGCACCAAGGTCGATCAGATCTCAGGACAGGTGCAGGCATTGCATGATTCCGTGGACGAGCTGAAAGCCCGACTGGCAAAAGTGAGCAAGCAGTTGGATGACATGCAGGCATCACAGCAGAACATGCCACAACAGGGGCAACCGGGCCAGCCAGGAGGACTGGCTTCACCTGGCGCGTCCAACGCACCGCAAGCTCCCCCCGCTGACCAGCTTTATAATGACGCGCTTCGTGACTACAACGCCAACAAGAATGATCTGGCTACACAGGAATTTACCCAGTTCCTGCAGTTCTATGGGAACACTGATCTGGCCGGCAATGCGCAGTTCTATTTGGGCGAGATTTCCTACCGGCAGTCAAATTACAGCGGCGCTGTTCAGGCCTACAACAAAGTATTAGACCAGTATCCGGGCGGCAACAAGACCGCTGCGGCACAGTTGAAGAAGGCTTATGCCCTGCTGGAACTCGGCCAGCGCGATGCCGGTGTGCAAGAGCTGCGCAGCCTGATTAGCCGTTATCCAAAAAGTCCTGAGGCCTTGCAGGCCCGTGATCGTTTAACAAAACTGGGGGCTGCCGGCGCAGCCTCCACCAAAGCCGCGCGTCCCTCGCCCAGCCATCACTAAGACTTTCCTGTTTTGAAGATTATTGCTGTTTTGAAGACTACTGCTATTTTGTCTCTCTTACCTTCAGGTCCAGCCCCAGCTTCCGCAAACAATATTTGATCTCCTGCGCTACTTCAGTAACGCGCATACCGTTTTGCACCATCAGCTTACATGAAATCGCAGTGCGCACCGGCGTTTCCGGCCCCAGATCAAAATTCACGCGGCAATACTGGCACTCTTCATTCCAGCAGAATTTTCCGTACGACACGTCTTCCGGAGAGAGATATTGCATGGCTCGCAACAGCATATTGCCGTCAGGGACTTCAAACTCCTTGTCCCCAATAGTAATTTTCACCAGCTTGTCATATGGACGGAACAGCGGTCCCGGGTTGAACATGGGTAAATTCTAATAGAAAAGCGGCCACGGAAAAATTCTCCATGGCCGCCTATGCATCGCTCTTCCGCAGTGAAGAGAGTCCAAATCCCCTAAGGAGCTCTCTCCCCACTCTTGCTCATGATATGAATCAGAGCGTCTATACCAATATGAACCCGTGCTACGGAAAAAAGTTGCGCTTGCCAACTTACTGGCTGCTGACGGTCGAAGGTTGAACACTGGTTTCATGCCATTGCTGCAATGACTTAACGTTGACCTCATTGCGTTGCAGGGCGGCAATGCCCTCTGCTGCGGCCCAGGCTGCGGCCATGGTGGTAATGGTGGGAATGCGGTTGGTTACAGCCGCGCGACGAATGGCTTTCTCGTCAAACCATGGCTCTGCGCCATGCGGCGTGTTCACCACAAGCTGAACACGATCGCCTTTGATCAGATCGACCACATTCGGGCGGCCCTCTTTTACCTTGTAGACACGCTCCACCGTCAGTCCGGCTTTCTCCAGCCGGTCGGCAGTTCCGTGCGTGGCCACCAGGCTGAAGCCGAGTTCGACAAAGCGCTTGGCCAGCTCCGTGGCATCTTCTTTATTGCGGTCAATCACGCTGATAAAGACCGTACCCTGCGTCGGCAGCGCCTGTCCGGCGGAAATCTGTGCTTTGGCAAAGGCCTCGCCAAATGTTTCGGCCGATCCCATGACTTCGCCCGTGGATTTCATCTCCGGACCAAGCACGGTATCTACACCGGGGAACTTGTTCCACGGGAAGACTGGAGATTTCACAAAGTACCCGGCGCCGGTTGCGAGGTCGGCTTTGCGTTCAATATTTTCCGGCAGAAATTCACGCAGCTTGCGGCCGGTCATGAGCCGTGCAGCAATCTTGGCCAGTGGGACTCCAGTCGCTTTGGAAACATAAGGCACTGTCCGCGAAGCGCGCGGATTAACTTCAATCACGTATACTTTTTCGTTCTGGATGGCGAACTGAATATTCATCAGTCCGACAACTTTTAACGCGCGGGCAAGCTTAAAAGTGTATTCGCGGATCATCTTCAGTACCGGCTCTTTCAAGCTGACGGAAGGCAACACGCAGGAAGAATCGCCAGAGTGAATTCCGGCCTCTTCAATATGCTGCATAATGCCTCCGATGACCACATCTTCGCCATCAGAGAGCGCGTCTACATCGACCTCGACCGCATCTTCCAGGAAGTGGTCGACCAGTACCGGGCGCTCCTGTGAATATTCAACGGCTTCTTTCATATAGCGCACAACGCTCTGCTCGTCATAGGCAATCACCATGGCGCGTCCGCCAAGAACGTAGGAGGGGCGCACCAGCACAGGATATCCCGCTTTGCGCGCGCCGGCCACAGCTTCTTCCACGCTGGTGGCAATGGCTCCAGGAGGCTGCGGAATGTCGAGCTCTTCCAGCAATTTGCCAAAGCGCTTGCGGTCTTCTGCCAGGTCGATCGACTCAGGCGACGTGCCGATGATCGTTACCCCTGCGCCCTTGAGCGGCAGCGCAAGATTCAACGGTGTCTGTCCGCCGAACTGCACAATCACGCCCACTGGAGCGCCACCACTCGCTTCATGCTGATAAACAGAGAGCACGTCTTCAAACGTCAGCGGCTCAAAATAGAGGCGGTCACTGGTGTCATAATCGGTGGAAACCGTTTCAGGGTTGCAGTTGACCATGATGGTTTCATAGCCATCGTCATGCAGGGCAAAGGCGGCATGGCAGCAGCAATAGTCGAACTCAATGCCCTGGCCAATGCGGTTCGGGCCGCTGCCTAGAATCATGATCTTCTTCTTTGCCGTGGGCGGAGCCTCGTCTTCTTCTTCATAAGTCGAGTAGAGATAGGGCGTGTAGCTTTCAAACTCAGCCGCGCAGGTATCAACCAGCTTATAGACCGGGCGGATGCCATGCTGCTCGCGCATGCGGCGCACTTCCTGCATGCTGCTTTTCGTGGAGAGGGCAATCCGCTCGTCGGAAATGCCCATCCGCTTGGCGCTGCGCAGTTTTTCTTTGGTCAGCGGCGCGGGTGGGCCCTGGAGCTGCTCAGCTTCTTTCTCAGTAATCTCGATATCCAGGCGCTTGGCGTTATTCAGGATTTCATCGGTCTGCTGTCCCGGTGACTGCCTGCCCAGCTCTTTTTCCATCGTGGCGATTTCGCGCAGCTGGTAGAGGAACCACGGGTCGATAGCGGTCATCTTATGCAGCTCTTTTACCGTCATGCCCTGGTGCAGCGCGTAACGCAGATAGGTGAGCCGTTCAGGATGCGGTGTGACCAGGCGCTGCGTAAGGATGCGTGGCTCAATTTTTTCCGCGCCCACTTTTTTACCGGTTTCCAGTGAGCGGATGCCCTTCATCAACGCTTCTTTGAAGGTGCGGCCAATAGCCATGGCTTCGCCGACGGACTTCATCTGCGGGCCCAGGCCTTCATCGGCGCCGGGGAACTTTTCAAACTGCCATTTGGGGATCTTCGCCACCACGTAATCAATGGTCGGCTCAAAGCAGGCCGGCGTTTTCTTGGTGATGTCGTTGGAGATTTCGTCCAGCGTATAACCCACGGCGAGCCGTGCGGCAATCTTGGCGATGGGGAAGCCCGTGGCTTTTGACGCCAGCGCCGAAGAGCGCGAGACGCGCGGGTTCATCTCAATCACCACCATGCGCCCGGTCGTCGGATTCACGCCATATTGAATATTTGAGCCGCCGGTCTCAACGCCAATTTCGCGGATGACCTTAATTGAGGCATCGCGCATGCGCTGATATTCGCGGTCGGTCAGCGTCTGCGCCGGAGCCACGGTGATGGAATCGCCGGTGTGCACGCCCATGGGATCGAAATTCTCAATCGAGCAGACGATGATTACGTTGTCTGCCAGGTCGCGCATGACTTCCAGCTCGTATTCCTTCCAGCCAAGGACTGACTCTTCGATGAGCACTTCATGCACCGGAGAGAGATCAAGGCCGCGGGCCAGGATTTCCAGAAGCTCCTCGCGATTATAAGCAATGCCGCCGCCGCTGCCACCCAGCGTGAATGACGGACGAATGATGAGCGGGAAGCCGATCTTGCCGGAGAAATCCAGGCCGTCTTTCAGGTTGTTGACCAGCGCGGATTTCGGCACGTCGAGGCCGATGCGCGTCATGGCGTCCTTGAAAAGCAGGCGATCTTCCGCCATCTTGATAGCGCGAAGCTGCGCGCCAATCAGTTCGACGTTGTATTTCTCCAGAATGCCTGAGTCCGCTAGTTCTACGGCCAGATTGAGCGCCGTCTGTCCGCCCACGGTTGGCAGCAGGGCGAACTTCCCACCATTCTTGTGCGGGCCGTCCGCCTTGAGCATCTCGGCTTCGCGGCGGATGATCTCTTCCAGATAAGTTTTGGTCAGCGGTTCAATGTAGGTGCGGTCCGCCATCTCCGGATCGGTCATGATGGTGGCCGGGTTTGAGTTGGCCAGCACCACCTCATAACCTTCCGCTTTGAGCGCCTTGCAGGCCTGCGTGCCAGAGTAATCGAACTCGGCCGATTGGCCAATCACAATCGGCCCGGAGCCGATGATCAGGATTTTCGAGATGTCATTTCTGCGGGGCATTAAGCTTCTCCAACACCTCTACTTTTCAAGGGTATGTCTTTAGATATGCTGTCTGTTTCCACCGATACGGTATCCGTTTGAATGGATATTCTCGCTGCTTCCACTTTTCCGCTTTGAAAGGGCACGCCTTTAGGCGTGCCGCTGGATGTCTCACCATGAAGTGGCTTTAGCCACTGCGGTAAGGGATCAAGCTGAAACGTTTCACTTGCCGATGAATATGGATATTCCTTCGATTGCGACACCAATCTCTTCTTCACCGGATTTTGATGAACATAATTTTTGTGAACCTCAAAATCATTCAAATCGCGGATGCGATGATCGGCAAATCCTCTTTGCCAAATCTCCCAAGGGAATTTGAATTCTTTGGCCCTGAAAGAGAATCCGCCTTTCACAAATTGCACTGCCCGCTCAAGAGTTGTTTTGGGGGTAATGATGAGATGGAAGTGGTCCCACATCAGGACAAATTCGTGGAGGGAGTATCCCTTTTCTCGATAGTGGAACAACACTTCAATGAAGAGGTCAGCCCATTTTTTATCATGAAATAACCGACGGCGACCTGCAGTCGATGAGGTGACAAAGTAGGTCTGCAGGTTATTGGTTACGTGCTCGCGAGCCGGCTTCATTTTTTTACCTCAGGGGCTAAAGCCCGGAATTGTTGCATCTCCTGTGGCACGCCTAAAGGCGTGCCCTTTCAAAACGTCAGCTTCATTTGCCTTTCCACTCCTCCATCAGCCCCATGAAATCTTTGAAGAGGTAATGCGAGTCATGTGGGCCGGGCGCAGCTTCCGGATGATATTGCACCGTAAACAGGGGCAGCGTCCGATGCCGCAGGCCTTCGAGCGTGTTGTCGTTGAGGTCGATGTGTGTCTTCATGATCTCGGATTCCTTGAGTGAATCCGGATCGACGGCAAAATTGTGGTTGTGCGCCGTGATCTCAATCTTGCCGGTCTCCAGCTGCTTTACCGGATGGTTACCGCCGTGATGCCCGAACTTAAGTTTGTAAGTCCTGCCGCCCAGCGCCAGTCCAACCAGTTGATGACCGAGACAGATACCAAAGATCGGCGTCTTGCCCATGAGCCGGCGGATATTATCCGCGGCGTAGGTGCAGGGCTCAGGGTCGCCGGGGCCGTTCGAAAGAAACACGCCGTCAGGATGGAGCGCCAGCACGTCTTCTGCGCTGGTCATGGCCGGGACAACGGTCACGCGACAACCCTGGTCCACCAACATGCGCAAAATGTTTTGCTTGATGCCGAAATCGTACGCCACCACATGCTTGCTTGGCGGCTGGTCTTTCACGCCGACAACCTCGGTCGGCTCATGCGAGCGTGTGCCGGTCTGCCAGTGATAGCGCTGCTTCGTCGTAACCACTTTGGCCAGGTCGGTGCCGTCCATTCTGGGGATGGAGCGGGCCTTAGCGATCAGCTTTTGCGGATCAGTCTCAATGGATGAGATCACGCCGCGCATCACGCCGTTGGTGCGCAGATGCCGCACCAGCGCGCGCGTATCGATATCGGCAATCACCGGGATCTTGAACTTTTCCAGATACTCGTCCGTCACCTGCTGCGAGCGCCAGTTGGAGCTAATCGGCGAGAACTCGCGCACCACCAGCCCTTCGATATAAGGATGGGTGGCTTCGTTGTCTTCTGGATTAGTGCCGTAATTCCCGATCTGCGGGTTGGTGAGGACAACAATCTGCCCTGCATACGATGGATCGGTGAAGATTTCCTGGTAACCGGTAATGGAGGTGTTAAAAACTACTTCTCCGTAGCATTCGCCTTTCGCGCCATGGCCTATGCCGCTGAAGATTCGTCCGTCTTCCAGCGCAAGGATTGCATGCATCGGAACTCCGAGGTGTGGATTTTGATAATTTTATCACCCAGTGAGGCTGCGTAGAAAGAGAGAGGACTGTGGATAAGACGGCATAAAACCAAGTATTTTCCTGTGTGGAAATCCGTAGTGAATATGCAATTCCTGCCGCTCTGATTCTGGAATAGAATCAAAATCCATGCCTGACTCCCTCACCGCCAAGCCGCCAACAACGGAAAAGAACGGGGCCAGTTCCGGCCCGCAGGTGAATGTATTCGCCGTACACGGCGTTGAGCCTGAGGTGCAGGCTTACGCCATGGCCAAGTATTCGCGTTCGGCGCTGTCAATGAAAGAGTCGCTCAAGGAGATCAGCGAGCAGAAAGCCGAACAGTTTCTCAATACTTTTTACTTTCAATACGGCCACCGCTCCATTGCCGATCTGGCGCATCTGGCCTTTGCCATTGAGAAGCTTTCGATTCTTGCGGCCATCATTCTGGTCGACGAGCAGCGCTGGGACGGACAGGAGCGCTCCACACGCTACCAGAATTTCAAGAAAAGCGGATATTTCATCCCTGACTTTGGCAGCAATGCGGCCAGCAAAGCCCAATACTGCGCGACCATCGATTTTCTTTTTGCCGAATATGAGGCCTTTACGCAGGAGATGCTGGCCTTTTACGTTAGCAAGACGCCGCGCCCTGAGGCCATGGCGGAAGACCAGTACACGCGCACGCTCCGCGCCCGTGCCTTTGACAACTCACGCTATCTGCTTCCACTGGCCACGAACACCTCTCTCGGCCAGATCGTGAACGCCCGCACGCTGGAGCAGCAGATCTCGCGTCTGCTGAGCAGCCCCTATCCCGAGGTGCGTCACCTGGGCGAGCTCTTGAAGTCCGCCGCGCGCGAGGCTTCTTACAATGTTCAGGCCGAATCACTGCGGCCACTAGTGGAAGAGATCAAAGCTTCCAATGCCGAACTGGGCGCAAAGGCTGAGCAGCAACTGCTCCGTCCCACCAAAGTCTCGCCCACGCTGGTGAAGTATGCCAATGCCTGTGATTACGAATGGCAAACCCGCGGCGAACTGGCCCAAGCGGCCAAAGAGCTGATGGGCGATGCCGCCATCGATCCGGCGCCGCTGGTTGATCTGGTGGAAGAAGGCGCTCTGGAAGTGGAGATTGCCACCACTTTGATCTATTCCGCCTGCCACTATCCTTACCGGCAAATACGGCAGCGCGTGGAATCTCTGCCGGCAGCGCGCCGCGATGAGATTATTGATCTGGGCCTGCGCCATCGCGGCCCGCATGATGAGCTATCGCGCTCTTTCCATTCCGGCCAACAGTTCAAATTCGACATCCTGATGGACGTGGGCGGCTTCCGCGATATGCATCGCCACCGTCGCTGCACGCAAATTGAGCAGGGATTTACCCGGCTGCATGGCTATGACACGCCGCCCGATGTGATGACTGCCGGCCTCGAAAGCCGTTACAAAGCCGCAATGCAGAAAATTGAACAGGCTAGTGCCAATCCTGCGCTGAGCGCGCTACACGCCGACGTTTACCTGTTGCCGATGGCCTATCGCAAGCGCACGCTCTTCAAAATGGATTTTGCCGAGGCGCTCTATATCTCAGAGTTGCGCAGCGGCCCTGCCGGGCATTTTTCTTATCGCAATGTGGCTTACGCCATGTATGAAGAGGTAGCGAGGAAGCATCCGTCGCTGGCGCGTTATTTCCGCGTGAGCAATGTCCATGAGCCGGTGGATCTCCTGAAGCGCTAGCCTATTGCCACACCGAAGACGTGCTCTTTCAAATCTGAAGCCCGACTACGAATGGCCAGGAATCAAAACTGACCATCAGGATTGTTTTTATAAACGCGAATCCAGCTACTCCGGAATAAACCCAGAAAAAAATCGGTATCAACCTAAAATTCTAGTAACAAAACGGATAGAAACCGGATATATTGGTTCGTGCTGGCGCACAACTCCGTTGACCGCGACTTAATGGCGCGCGACTCTATCGAGTTGACACAATACGATGATGTTGTCTCTACGCCGCGGGCGCGTGCAAGCCGCTCCGCTAATTCCGAGTTGAAACTCGGAACATCCGCTTATTCCCGAATTCTTACCGACACCGTAACGGACACGTCCGAAGCCGACAACGACAGCGGTTTTCGCCGCCGCAAATCTGCGCCTGCAAAGTCGCGGACTGCGGGCGTCCGCAATGAAGATGACTCTGAGCTGCTGATCCATCCGGAAGATTTCAATCTAGACGATCCCGAAGGTGACGAAGCGCAGTTTCTCCGCACCAACAAGCGTGTGCCGGTACGACGCAATGCTATTCCTAAAAAAGCCGCGGACAAATTAAAGATCGCCGGCATCGTTGCCGCCGGAATTATTGCAGCCGCCGCGTTATGGGGATGGGCCTACAACTACGGCATACATTCCTGGCGCTTCCGCATTGAGTCCAGTGACGCCGTGGAGATTAGCGGTGTGCATAACGCTTCACGCGCCCACGTCATGGAAGTGGCCGGCGCCGATATTGGCCGCAACATCTTCTTCGTCCCGCTGGAAGAGCGGCAGAAACAGTTGGAGCAGATTCCCTGGGTCGCGCACGCTTCAGTGATGCGGCTGCTGCCGAACCGGCTGGCCGTGACCATTGAAGAGCGCACGCCTGTGGCGTTTGCCCAGATCGGTCCGCGCATCAGCCTGATTGATGCCGGTGGCGTTGTGATGGGGCTGCCGGCCAATCGACAGACCAAATATTCGTTTCCTGTCATTCGCGGCATTGCGGAGACTGAACCGCTTTCTTCGCGCGCTGCAGCCATGAAGATTTACAACCGCCTGGTGGGAGAGCTGAATTCAGCGGAAGAGGACAAGACGGGCAAGAGTCCAAATTATGTCCAGCAGCTGAGCGAGGTTGATCTTTCTGACCCGGAAGATGTGAAGGTTACGGCGAATGACCCGGGCGGGACGACGGTGGTGCATCTGGGCAAAGAAGATTTCCTGACCCGCTACAAGCTGTTTGTGGCACACATCGCGGAGTGGCGGCAGCAGTCACAGAATCTGCAATCGGTTGACCTGCGCTATGAAGGACAGGTGGTAGTGAATCCGGACAAGGAAAAAGCTCCGGAAAAGCCTTCGCCGCTAGTCAACGCAGAGAATGCAGATCAGAAAAAGCCAGTGCTGAAACCTGTGAGTACGAAACCAGTAATCGCGAAGCCAGTGAGCGTAAAGCCACAGGCAAAACCTGTGGCTCAGAAAACGCCGGTGAAAGCTGCTTCGAAGCCTGCAGTAAAGCCAGCAGCCAAGCCAGTGGTGCACAAGGCGGTTGCGAAGAAACCTGTTCACCATGCAAGCGCGGACACAAAGAAGAAGGCAAGTTGAATTAAGTACGTATAGCGAATAACTGCAATTTAAAGGCTGATTTTTTATGGGCAGTGCGGGAAAGAATCCTCAGAGCATGATTACGGTACTGGATGTAGGCAGCGCCAAGACGGTGGCGCTGATCTGTGAAGCAACCGACACTGGACTGCGCTACCGCGGACACGGCATGACCGAGAGCCGCGGCTCACGCAAGGGAGTCATTGTTGAGCTGGAGAAAGCGGTACAGAGCATTCATAAAGCAGTGGAAGAAGCGGAGAAGCTGGCTGGATGCCAGGTAGGTAACGCCGTGATTTCTGTTGCCGGCTCACATATTAAAGGAGTCACCAGCCGTGGCGGCGTAACGCTTGGCCAGAGGCCGCGCGATGTTTCACGTGAAGACATTCGCACCGCCGTAGAGAAAGCGCGTTCGGTTACGCTGCCGGCGGACCGCGAAGTTCTGCACCTGCTGCCGCAGGAATTCATTCTGGATGAGCAGTCAGGCGTGCGCGACCCGGCGGGGATGGTCGGACGCAGGCTTGAAGTAAATTTGCACATGGTTACAGCTTCGTCCAGCGCCACGCAAAATGTGGTGACAGCGGCCAACCGCGCAGGCTTGCACGTGGACAACGTTGTGTATGAAGGGCTGATGTCGGCGGACAGCACGCTTCGTGCGGATGAAAAAGAGCTGGGCGTCTGCCTGGCGGATCTCGGCGCGGGATCGACAGACATGATTATTTATTCCGATGGCATGGTGGCGCACACCGGCGTAGTGCCTGTGGGTGGAGATCATTTCACTAATGACGTTGCCGTGGGATTGCGGACGCCGCTGGTTTCAGCAGAGAAGATCAAGAAGCAGTTTGGACACACCATCAGCAACAAGGTGGCGGATGGCAATGAGATCGAAGTTCCGGCCGTGGGAGACAGGCCATCACGCATGATGCCGCAGCGCTTTCTGGCGGAAATTCTTGAGCCGCGCGCCACGGAGTGGTGTGAGCTGATGCGGGACCATCTGAAGCAGGCGGGCGTGATGGAGCTTTGTCCCGCAGGCATTGTGTTGACGGGCGGCGGGTCACGCATGACCGGGCTGGCGGAAGTTTGCCAGCAGATTCTGGATCGTCCCATCCGGCTGGCATCACCCGAGCCGATCATGGACATGCCGGAGCAATTGGCAGAGCCGGAGTTTTCAACCGCGGTTGGGCTGGCGATGTATGCGCATCGCACCACCGTGGCAAAGATGAATCCGGAACAAGGGTTTGGCAGCAAGCTGCGGGCGCTCATCGCAAAGCTGGGAGCGTAAGCAGGGAAGTCATTGGCAACCGGCCGGTGAAGATCGGCTGAGATGGCTTTGAGTTTCGGGGGAATAGGGCGTCTTAAGGCAGCAGGTGAGGCGTAAACAGGGGTACGGCGACAACGGATCAGGAGTGTGATGTATGCATGAGGAAAAAAAGATGGATGAAGTAAGAATCCAGTTTACTGAGGAACCGCGTAACAACGCGAAAATCAAGGTGATCGGTGTGGGCGGCGGTGGCGGAAACGCAGTCAACCGAATGATCAGCGCCGGAGTTGAAGGCGTGGAATTTATTGTGGCCAATACAGATTTGCAGGCGCTTCAGATGTCCCTGGCGCCGGTAAAGATCCAGCTTGGCACCAAGCTCACTAACGGATTAGGCGCAGGCGCCAATCCTGAAGTTGGACGTCGTGGCGCACTGGAAGATGCAGATAAATTAATTGAAGCCATGGAAGGGGCGGACATGGTGTTCGTCACAACGGGCCTTGGCGGCGGCACAGGCACCGGAGCTGCGCCTATCATCGCTTCTCTTGCCAGTGAAATGGGCGCTCTGACTGTGGCCGTAGTGACGAAGCCATTTGCCTTTGAAGGTCGCCGCAGAATGGCGCAAGCTGAGCGTGGCTTGTCAGAGCTGATCGATAGCATTGACACCACAATCGTTATCCCGAATGAAAAGCTGCTGGCGGTGGCGCAAAATGCCGGCTTCTTTGAGTCTTTCCGTATCGCTGACGATATTCTTCGCCAGGCCGTGCAGGGCATTTCTGACATCATCACGATTCCCGGTATCATCAATCGTGACTTTGCCGATGTAAAAACCATCATGGCTGGCATGGGCTATGCCGTCATGGGTACCGCGGTCGCCAAGGGCGAACGTCGCGCCATTGACGCTGCGCAAGCCGCCATCTCCTCTCCGCTGCTGGAAGCCGGGGCCATTGACGGCGCTCGCGGTATCCTGATCAATATCACCGGCTCGTCTTCACTCAAGCTGGCGGAAGTCAATGAAGCCTCGACCATCATCCAGTCAGCCGCCCATGAAGATGCCAACATCATCTTTGGCGCCGTTCAAAACGAGAAAATGACGGACGAACTGAAAATCACAGTTATTGCAACCGGATTTAAGAATGACGTACCTTCGCGCAAGGACCGTACCGTCTCCACCGCGCAAAACGCCATCTCCACCGCCCGGACAGCTTCTGCTTACCAGATGCAGCCCGCTCCAGCGGTTCAGCGTGTGGTGAACGCAACTCATATACCGCATGTGCCGCATGCTTCCATCACCGCGCATGCCGCGGCTGCGCAGGCAGTTACGCCCACGCGGATGGCTGCCCCTGTGCGTGAGACGCCCAACCTTGCCACTATGACTGAGTCCATCAAGACCGTGGTTGAGCACGACGATCTTGATGTCCCGGCCTTTATCCGTAAGCGCGGAGAGATCAACTAGCCGCGCCTGAATCGCAATCCTGGTCCGGGCGCAGGCAGCAATCTGCGCCCGAAGTCGCAACCCCCGGCGACGGCCCAGCGCCGTTCGCAATTAAGAAAGTTAATTCGTTTTTAACGCAAAACAAATGGCAGCCCGGTAGGGTTTATATCGTGGGGGACTTGATTCCTCCGAACCACTGCCGATAACAAAAACGTATGCAGCCCAACTCCAACCAGAGTAGCTGCATCTTTTTCATTGTGTAGAAAGGTACTTACTTCGGTACTAGGAGAATTCCCGGTTGCGCGCGATGGAAAGTTTTCTTACCATCGCCATAGAGATAATTTTTGCGCCGATCCCGATGGTTGCTGGCCCCTGCAATGCCCGGATTCACGCAAGACTCAAACGCAACAAAGTTATTCCCCGGTTCGCAGGTGGTAGTGACCCTCATGACATTTCGGCTCCGTCTCCTCGTCGCTCTCGTTTCGTCCCTTGCTCTGTCCAGCGCATCGTTTGCGCTCGCTTCCAGCACCACAACCAAGACTAAAACCACCGGACACGTTACCGAAAGCGCCCGCGCCCAGAAGCGCATGGCGCGCTTGCGCCATCATCGCGCCGTGAGAAAGCATGTCGCAGCCAAAGCTGCGCCAGCGCGGCATACTACAAGAGCGGCTCGCGTCCGCACTGCCGCTGCCGTTGCGCCAGCCGCCTCACTAAGGACGGTCTCGCTGCACACCAGCCCTCGCGTTCGCCGCGTTCACGGCCGCTACGTTGAGCAGTTCTCCGGACATTCTTTTTCTGACGACAATACCGACGGCGACATTGTGGAAGGGGAAGATCCCATCGTTCGCCAGGCCGCCATTGATGCCCTGGGCAACATGAACGGTACCGTCGTCGCCATTGATCCCACCAGCGGACGCATCCTAGCCATGGTCAACCAGAAGCTGGCGCTCAGTGAAGGCGCTCAGCCCTGTTCAACTATTAAGGTTGCCGTCGCGCTTGCCGGCCTGAGTGAAAAAGTGATTACCCGCGAGGAAGAAGTCTCGCTCGGCGGACGCGCGCAGATGAACCTGACGAACGCGCTTGCCCACTCCAACAACGCATATTTTGAAGCTGTCGGACGCCGTCTCGGCTTCCCCAAAGTCAGCTATTACGCCCATCAGTTCGGCCTGGGCGAGCTTGCCGGATACCACATCGCGGGTGAGCACCTCGGCACCTTCCCTGATCATGAGCTCGATGAACACCTCGGCGGCGTAGGCAAGATGTGCTCTTTCGGTGAGAGCATCTCCATGACCCCCTTGCAACTTGGCGCCCTGGTTTCAGCCGTCGCCAACGGAGGCACGCTTTATTACCTGCAGCACCCAACCTCCGCCGATGACATCATCAGCTTCCAGCCCAAGGTAAAGCGCCAGCTCGATATCGCTCCGCTCATTCCTGAAATCGCCCAGGGCATGATGGGCGCCGTCCAGTACGGCACCGCCCGCAGCCTGCGCGTGAACTTCAGTGAAGAGCAGATCCTCGGCAAGACCGGCACCTGCTCCAAAGACGGCATCCGCTTCGGCTGGTTCGCCTCTTATGCTGATACGCAATACGGACGCATCGTGACCGTGATCTTCCTTGAAGGCGGACGCCCGACCTTCGGCCCCAAGGCTGCCGAACTCAGCGGCAAGTTCTACCGCGCCCTGTACGACCACAACTTCTTCGCCCAGCGCGCCGCGACATCCGCTCGCAGCAACGCAGCCGGCGAGAGAACGGTGGGAGCCCAGCAGTAACGATCTTTGAATATGAATTAATGAAAGGCGTTCCGAAAGGGACGCTTTTTATTTCCGACGGGTTAGTCGCGGTTAAAAGCGGCGCTGTTTGGTGCGCATTCTTTAAGTGGTTGCATTCCTTCTGATGTGGATCGTGTTCCTAATTGCCGCACCCTCCTTTCACTCGCCCTGAGTCGCGTCCGCTTCCGCGGGCGAGTTTCAGGAGAGTGCGGAAGAACCGAACTGTTCTTACGTTATGGTCTTACGCAGAAACATCCAAGGTTGGAACATCTGAAGACAAATCCGGGCGGGCAAGTGACTTCGAAGTTGCCAGCCGAAGGACCCGGTGGCACAGGCGAAGTCCGGGCGTGTTGGCCCTGCGCACTCGATCCCACGATCGTAGCAGACAGGAGTGTAGCGGCGATGAAGAGCTTCGTTAGGCTTAACATTTTGTAAAGTCCTCCTGGCTCTTTGATTCGCGGGCTATTCGTTTGAGATGGCAAAATCGTGGCCCTCCTGCGTTTTCCGTAATTGGCGGTCGCAAGTTCTATAAAGGGAACATCAAAGAAGATGCTCAGCCCAGAAGAGTCATTCAATTCGCTCCGAATTTTCCTGATCGGGTTGTCTATTTAATCCACAAGACGATGTTGACGCGAGTTTTAAAGCTTGTCACCAAGCCGTATCTGGGAGCTTTCACGAACTTTCATATCCAAGAATCATGGAGGGCAGAGGCCGCCCTGAGAACGTGGGACTCCGTATTCATGAACGCGTTCAAAATTGCCGTTGACAATCTTGTTCTTCTTAATAAAATTGAACAAGTTCAGTAAATGGAGGTTCGCGATGGAAGTCACTCAGAGCAGTACGCAAAAGCCCATGTCGATGCGCTGGCTCTATCTTGCCAGTGCCTTTGTCGGAGATATTTATGGCATCTTTGTGCGCTTCATTGCGTTCCGCCTGCAAGCTCATATTTTTTCTGTGATGAGTGTCGGCTTCATCTTCTGCATGCCTTTTGCCCTGGGGTGTATTGCTGTTTATGTTGTTGAGCTCAACCAGCCGCGGCGAATATGGGCTTGGTTGTGGCTGCCCTGGCTTTCTGTAGTCGTCGCACTTGCCGCCATTTGTGTATTTGCCTGGGAAGGAAGCATCTGCATTGTCATGTTTCTTCCCATCGCCTTAATCTGGTCCAGCCTGGGAGGATTGCTGGGTGGCGTCGCGGCACGCTATATGCGTTCACGCCGTAGGCAACGGGCAGCAATCATGTGCGTTATGGCGCTTCCTTTCCTGGTTACCCCCTGGGAAAATCAGGTTTTTCAGAAATGGGAAACACGCCGCGTAGAGAATGTAATCGATATCCAGTCGCCTCCTGACATCGTTTGGCGCAACATTGAGCGCGTACCGGCCATCCACCCGGACGAACTGCCTTCGTCCTGGGCGCATACCATCGGTTTCCCGGATCCGATCGAAGCTACCCTTTCCTATGAGGGCATTGGAGGCGTGCGGCATGCCACCTTTGCGAAAAATCTTGTCTTCCTTGAGACCATCGATACATGGGAGCCGCAGCAGAGGCTTGGTTTTACCATCGCTGCCGATAACATCCCTCCCACTACGCTGGACGAGCATGTTGCGATTGGCGGTCCGTACTTTGACGTTCTGCGGGGAGAGTACCGCCTTGAGCGCCTTTCAAATAACGTGACGCGGCTGCATCTCTCCAGCCAGCATCGGCTTTCCACGGATTTCAATTGGTATGCACACTTCTGGACTGATGGTGTTATGTCTGATCTGCAAGGAAGGATTCTTTACGTCATAAAACAGCGCTGCCAGTCAGAATCACATCTCGCTGTATCCGCGAAATAGCTGAGCGTGGAAGAACAGGAGTATTCAACCCACCGCCAGCATCTGTCTGCCTGTTGCTTTCGCCGCATTGAGTCCCGGCAAAAATACCGGTACCGGACAAGGCTTTTGCATCACCGGCACTTTTGTTATTCGGACCGGCGCTTTGAACCTGCGGGCTGCCGCTTGCTGTGGACTCTGCATTTGCGGCGCAGGTGTGACAATCGTCTGCTGCTTCGCACGAACTTCCAGCTGCTTTATCGCCCGATGAAGCAGTAAGCGGAGATGATTCCGGGTGATACCAAAACGCAAGCAGATTTTGTCCCGATCCTGCTCTTCAATAAATGCAGCTTGAAGAATGGCGCGCGCTTTAGGCCCAAGTTCCACCAGCAACTCCCGCACATGATTTCCCATCTCTCCGGAAATCATGGATGAGTCAGGACTGGGCGCACGGCTGGCAATATCGTATTCCGGCTCAATCTGCACCATCCTTTTCTTGTAGCGATAAACTTCCCGCACCACGTTATTGCATACGCCCAGCACCAATACCTCAAATCGCTCGGGACTGCGTACACCTTCTTCCGATCGCAGAATCGTAAGGACGCGCAGAAACGTCTCCTGGCGGACGTCATAGATCGTGTCAGTGCAGCTCAGCATTTTGCGCAGCTTCCGCAGCAGGATCGGGCTGAAGTATGAAACAAAATGGTCAACGGTTGACGGTTCGCCCTGCTTCAGGGAATCAACATACATCGCGTTGAATTCAAATGACGGCAATACTCCTGCGGAAGCCATGCGCCTTCACTCCTATGATTTTCCGGAACCTCTCGTCACAGGCCTGCGCCTGTAAAAGAGACCTCACCTTGTTTTTTTTGAAGAAATCAGTGCGGGCTCATTTCAAGTAGCGAGAGGAATGAGAAGTTTCCGCCAGAGGAGTGGAAAAAGATTACTCATCATTCTTATGGATTTCCGGTCTTGTCCTGTTAGGGCTATGTCCAGCCCAGTCCGGATGGAAATGTTAAAAAGTTTGCACTTTTTCTACTTAGCCTATAATTACCGGTCTAAATCGCTTATAGGTAGGGCTATATCCGTGACAGACACCCCCAGGGACGACGTAACCATACTTCTGCATAAGTGGACTGGTGGCGATCGTGAGGCGGGGAATCAGCTCTACATCATCCTAAAGTCGGACCTGGCCAGGATTGCCGCTCGCTGCCTTCGCCGGGAGCGTCCCAACCACACGGTGCAGCGGAGCGACCTCGTAAATGAATGCTTTGCCAACCTCCTGAAGTCCAAAAAAATAGATTGGCGGGATCGCGGACATTTCTTCGCTATAGTCACTGTAAAGATGCGCCGTTATTTGATCGATTACGCCCGCAAGCGGGGTGACTACGATCCGGTCCCGCTGGAAGGCCTGCCCCAAGACCTTTTGGCGCGCCGCAACCGGCTGGAAAAGGCCGTGATGATCGACAAACTGCTGGATGAGCTGGAGGAGCAATCCCCTAAGAAGTGCAGCGTTGTCGTATTCCGGTCTTATCTTGGGCTGAGCACAAAGGAAACTGCGGACAAACTGGATATGACCGAGGCTGCCGTGGAGCATGAATGGCACCGGGCGCGCCGCTGGCTTTTTGAAAGATTGAGCGAGGAAAAATGCAAGACAGAGACGAGCGGCTGATGCGCCTGGCCGGGGATGCGCTTCGCGCCCCCATCGCCGAACGCGAAACATTTTTAAAGGCCGCATGCAGTAATGATCAAGATCTCTATACCGAGGTCTCTGAGATAGTGGAGTGGGAAGAGCGCATGGGTGGTTTCATGCGTGATCCGCTTGTTGATCTGATTGATCTGGAACGCCTGGATCGTCCATTCAAGCCGGGTGAGATCGTCTTAGATCGGTTTGAAATTATCCGTGAAGTCGGCGCTGGCGGCATGGGGGTGGTGTATGAGGCTTATGATCGCAAGCGTGAGCAGCGCATCGCCATCAAATGCGCCAAGTTAGGTTACGAGCGGCTCTCACCGGAGCTTAAGAATGCGCTTCAGGTCAGACATCCTAATATTTGCCTGGTCAACGAAATTCATACGGCACAGACTGATCTTGGCGAGCTCGACTTTCTCACCATGGAGTTTCTGGATGGGGAGACCCTTCTTGAACGTCTCTCTCGGGGTAAATTGGAAAATGATGAGGCCCTGAAGTTTGCTCGCCAGCTCTGCACCGGATTGGCGGAAGCGCATCGCAGCGGCGTGCTGCACCGTGATCTAAAGCCTGCCAACGTTATCCTGTCTCCGGGGAAGAATAAAGAGCTTCGTGCCGTGATCACTGATTTCGGCTTGGCGGCTGATCAGGACGGAAACACCGATCTCATTGGCGGAACCCCCAGCTACATGGCGCCCGAGTTGAAGCAGAATGGGCAATCTTCTACCGCTTCTGACGTTTATGCCCTGGGCGTGATTCTCTGCGAGATGATCACCGGCCAAAAGCCATTTTCAAAGACTGATGCCGGCAATGGCGATGCTCCCACCGCCGTTGCTCCCAGCAAACTCATAAAACATCTGCCGGCCGTCTGGGATGACGCGATTCTTCCCACACTTGCGACGCGTCCTGAAAAACGCCCCTCTGCCGAGCAAGTCCTCGCGGTGTTTGACCGCAAATCGCTATACCGGCAACCCTGGGTTGCAATTACGGTGCTTGCTGTAATTACAGCAGGAGTTGCGTTATGGTCGCCGGTCGTTGCGTTTTTCAAGCCGGCTGATACACGTCTCGTAATTCTGCCCGTTCATGCTCCGCCGGAGTTAGCACAATTGAGCAGCGGTATCGCCAGCGACGTGGCGGAGAGAGTAAAGCGCCTGCAACGAAAATCCGCCACTATCAGCGTAATTCCGCCGTCTGACGCAATAGCAAATAACGTAACCACGCCGGAACAAGCGGCTAAGAATTTGCATGCTACACATGCACTTCAAATCAACCTTGTCCAGCAGGGAACTGACATCCTGGTGGAGCAGGATCTCATAGAAGTGGCTCACCAGACACAGGTTGGCAATTTCTCAGACCGATATTCTCAGCAGACTGTAGGCGATATACCATCTGCGCTTACAGGCGCCATTTCCAGCACACTGCATCTGGCCCGGCCAGCAAATTCTGATGCGATCGCTCCATCGGCCACCGTTGCTTATGACCAGGGCTTGTCTTATCTGGCGCGAGATTATTACAGCGCGGATGAGGCCATCCAAAGCTTCCAGCAGGCAGCCGAGCAGGATCCGCATTCACCCTTGCCATGGGCAGGGCTGGTGCAGGCACAACTGGCGAAGTTTGAAAGCACCCAGGATATAAAGTGGCTGGAGCAAGCGCACCAATATTTGCAGAAGGCTGAAGCGCTGAACCGGGACTCGGTACAGGTTCTTCTGGCAGCGGGCCGTTTAAGCTTGCTGGAAGGAAAATATCTTGTCGCCATGGATTACTACTCCCGTGTTCAGGAGACCGAGCCACGCAATATTGAAGCGCTTTTGCAAATAGCCTATGCCCTCGATACCGAGGGTAAGCCTGAAGAGGCCATCAAAAGTTATCGGCAGGTCATTGAACTGGACCCCAGGCTCTATTCGTCCTATGAATACTTTGGCTCCTTCTATTTTGATCATGGACGTTATCAGGAAGCCGAAAATCAATACAAAAAAGCGCTTGAGATTGCGCCCGGCCGGCCGGATGCCTATGCCAACCTTGGCGGCGTGCTTCTGGCAGAACAGAAGTTCAGGGAAGCTGTTGAGGCTTTGCAGGCTTCCCTGAAGATCAAGGAAAATCCGCAATCCTTTAACAATCTTGGTGCGGCATACGCATTTTTGAAGCAGGATGACCTTGCCGCCCAGAACTACCGCCGGGCAACCACTTTGCAACCAGGCATGACTCTCTATTGGATCAATCTGGGTGATTCCGAGCGGCGGCTGGGTCATTCCGAGGAAGCGAAATCTTCCTATGAGAAAGCTAGAGACTTGGCGCGCATGAAGCTGCAGGCAAATCCGCAGCATGCGCAAGCCCTTGCTTCCCTGGCGTATTGCCGTGCGCGGCTGGGTGACCGGTCTGGCGCTCAGGATGATGCCGTGCGCGCGCTCCGCTTATGGCCAGAAGATAATCAGGTAATTCGTTATGCCGCACTGACTTATTCGGCTCTTGGCGAATGGGAGAATGTGCTCCATACCATTGACCTTGGAACCCCCAAACTAGCGGAAGAGCTCAATGTTCATCCAGACATGGCGGAATTCAGCAAAGATTTGCGCTTTATACAATTGATGGACAAAAAGCGCAAGGGAGGTTAGAGAATGGCCGTGAGCGTAAGAATAGCCCCAACTAAAACAATTCAACTGGAGTGGGATCCCAAAACCCATACCATCCTAAATCCGATTCAACCACCAATGGGCATTGACGATTTTGTGACCGTCGCTGTCACTGGCTATGGTGACGCTATGATCAAATTTCTCTCCCCGTTTGGTGATGAGATCGCAACCCTGAAAACCGGCGACGTGCGCCAATTCCTGGTCGGCGGCATCTATCAGTTCAATTGCTACGTTGACAATCAAAAGGCAACAAACGGCGGCGGTATTGAGGTCATCCCGCATAGGCCGTGATTCTGAAACCAGCAGGACGAGAGGTAAAAGTACGGATTTGTATTGCTGATGTGCCAAATTCACGTTGTCCTTGAAGTGCCCTTTTAGATCTTCCAGGGTTGAAGATCGGTTTTACGGAGAAGAACGAAGATCAAAGAAACGGCCTGCCCAGGCCGTTTCTTTTTTTGTATACCGTCTTTTATTAAAGAGGATCGAGCAGTGCTAGACTTACCTGCAAAATTGCGCTCGAAGCCAGATCTCAGGTCATCCCTATGCCCGCAAAAATTGTTCCTATGATCCACGTTCCAGATGTTCGCGCCACTGCGGACTGGTATGTCTCCATTGGCTTTACGCTGGTCCGCGGGAATGAAGAAGATGGCCAACTCGACTGGGCTTTGCTTTCCTACGGCGGTAGCGAAATCATGCTGAGCCTGGGTGGCAAGCCGAGCTCCGCCCATCGCCGAGAATTCGATTTGTATATTCACGTCGAGAATGTTGATCGTCTTTATGACAGTCTCAAAGACAAAGCAGAACTTGTAGAAGCATTGCATGACACTTTTTATGGCATGCGTGAATTTGTTATTCGGGACTGCAATCGCTTCTGGATTACCTTTGGCCAACCTATACGGCAATAACTTCTTCTCCGGAATAATCTCTGCTTTCTTGGCCGCTTTGCCGCTCTCACAGCTACAATCATTGCTGAACTGGCATTACCGCTGCCGATGAGCGACTCAGCCATTGAATTCATCAACGTGACCTACCGCATCGGGAATCGTGCGCTCATCTCTGATCTCAACCTTGCGGTCCATCGCGGTGAAACGCTCATGCTGCTGGGCCGCAGCGGCTCCGGCAAGACCACTACGCTCAAACTGATTAACCGTCTTCTGGAGCATGAGGAGGGCAAAGTTCTTGTCGATGGACGCTCCAACGTCGAATGGGACGCGATCAAGCTCCGCCGACACATTGGCTTCGCCATTCAGGAGGCCGGACTCTTTCCGCATTACACGGTAAGGCAGAATGTTGCGCTGGTGCCGCGGCTGGAAGGCTGGGATGGGTCCCGCATCGATGCGCGCGTGAAAGAAGTCTTGCGTCTTGTGGAACTGCCATACGATCAATTCGCCGAGCGATATCCAAAAGAGCTTTCCGGCGGACAGCGCCAGCGCGTTGGCCTGGCTCGCGCCCTTGCAGCCGATCCTCCTATCCTTCTGATGGATGAGCCCTTCGGCGCGCTCGATCCCATTACCCGCGCGGAGCTGCAGCAAGAATTTGCCGGCCTTAAAAAGAAGTTGAGCAAGACCGTTGTTTTTGTCACGCATGACGTGACCGAAGCGCTTCTTCTCGGCGACCGCATTGCCCTGATGGACTCCGGTACGCTCAAAGGCATTTTTACGCCGCTGGAATTTATTCGTTCAACTGACAAATTCGTTCAACCTTATATCTCTGCATTTCGGGCTGGACTGCAAATTCTGGATTCCGGAGCTTAACGCCATGTCACTGCCTGATTTTTTCGTTACCCACAAGCGTGAAGTTCTCACGCTTACTGCTGAGCATCTCTGGCTGGTTGGCGTCTCCATGCTGCTGGCTATCGCCATTGGAGTGCCGCTCGGCATTCTGCTGAGCCGCCGTCCCGCATGGAGATCATTGGTGCTGGGCGCCAGCAATATCATGCAGACCATTCCAAGCCTGGCATTGTTTGGCTTGCTGTTGCCGGTGCCCTGGCTCGGCTCGCGGGCGGACCGCCTGGCTATTCTCGCGCTCACCATGTATGCGCTGCTGCCAGTCATTCGCAATACTTATGTTGGAATCGCCGGTGTTGACGCGCCGGTCCGCGAAGCCGCTATCGGTATGGGACTCACGCAGCGACAGCTACTCTGGCAGGTTGAGCTGCCGCTGGCTTCCAGCGTGATTATTGCCGGCATCCGCACCGCCACGGTCATCACTGTGGGTGTTGCCACTATCGCAGCTGCCATTGGGGCCGGAGGGCTCGGTGAATTTATCTTTCGCGGACTGGCCATGGTGGATAACAACGTGATTCTTGCCGGCGCCATTCCTGCAGCGCTCATGGCGCTCTCTGCGGATCTGCTGCTGGCGCTGGTCCAGCGCTCACTGGTTCGGACGCATCATTAATGGATCGCCGCAGCTTTCTCGCCGCCCTGGCATTGCTCATGACCGGCTGCGTTCCCCGGCCATCCGGGCTTTCCATTGGCTCAAAGAATTTTACTGAGCAGCTTGTTCTGGGTGAATTGCTTGCGCAATATCTTGGACAATCCACATCCCTGCCGATTGAAAAACGCTTTTATCTCGCTGGGTCCTATATCTGCCATCAGGCCCTGCTTGCCGGGCGCATTGATATGTACGTGGAATATACCGGCACTGCGTTGGTCGCGATTCTCAAGCAGCCACCATCGTTCGATCATGCTGCAGTCTTCAATCAGGTAAAAAATCTTTATGCGCAACGCTTTGGGTTGGAAGTTTTGCCCTCGCTCGGATTTGAGAACACTTTCGCCATGGTCATGCGAGGCAATGACGCTCGCCGTCTTAAGTTAAAGACTCTTTCTGATGTTGCTGCGGTCGCGCCCCAGCTGCGGCTCGGTGTTGGCTATGAATTTCTTGAGCGTCCTGATGGTTACCCGGGCCTGGCCGCCAAATACGGGCTTAAATTCGCGGAAGCTCCGCGCGTGATGGACCTTGGCCTGCTTTATCGTGCACTGCAAAATAACCAGGTGGATATGGTTGCCGGTTCAAACACAGATGGGCTCATCGCCGCGCTCGATCTGGTAGTCCTTGAAGACAATCTGCATTATTTCCCGCCATATGACGCTGTTCCCATTGTGCGCCGCCAGCTTCTTGAGCGCCATCCGGAAGTAGCAGCAGCTCTGCATCGCCTCAGTGGACGCATCTCAGTAGACGATATGCGACGCATGAATTATGCCGTGGACGGCGGAAAAAAAGATGCGGCGGTCGTCGTGCGCGAATTCCTGGAGCAGGCGCGTAACAAAAACCTGCTCTGAAGACTCTCTTCTTTGCAGGCGTATACAATTTTTGAGTTGCCACGCGAGGGAGCAAGACCTATGGCAGATGAGAAAGAGAAACCGGATTTCAAGAATGGCTTTCCAGCCAAAGACATTCCCGATGGCGGAATGGTTGCCGGCCAGTTGGACGGGGAAGATGTAATGCTGGCGCGCCGGGGAGATGAATATTTTGCCGTCGCTGCATTTTGCACGCATTATCATGGCCCACTTGCCGATGGCCTGATGGTTGGCGACACCGTTCGCTGCCCCTGGCACCATGCCTGCTTCAGCCTGCGTACCGGAGAAGCTCTGCGCGCGCCTGCTCTCGACCCGATCAACTGCTGGCGGACTGAGAAGGTGAATGACAAGGTCTTCCTTCGTGAGAAGCTGGACGGCCCAAAACCAGATACCACAAAAAATTCTGCCAATCCCGCTTCGGTAGTAATCGCAGGCGGTGGCGCTGCCGGACTTGCTGCCGCAGACATGCTGCGCCGCGAAGGTTATCAGGGCGCAATCACCATGCTCAGCGCCGATGATTCTGCTCCGCCGGACCGCCCCAATCTTTCCAAAGATTTTCTTGCCGGTACAGCCTCTGAAGATTGGATTCCGCTTCGCCCGCCTGATTATTACTCCAGCAAAAAGATCGACCTTGTTCTTAATTCGCGTGTCTCATCGATCGACGCAAATAAAAAACAAGTCCAGTTGGAGAATGGCAAGACATATTCTTTCGGCGCGCTGCTTCTGGCTACCGGCGCTGATCCTGTGAAGCTGCCGGTGGACGGCGCAAACTCTTCACAGGTTTTCTATCTGCGCAGCTACACTGACAGCAAAGCGATCATCGCCAAAGCCGAATCTGCCAAGAAAGTTGTCGTGGTGGGAGCAAGCTTCATCGGACTGGAAGTAGCTGCATCACTGCGCCAGCGCAAGCTGGAAGTCCACGTGGTTGCTCCGGATAAAAATCCGCTGGAGCGCGTTCTTGGTCCAGAACTCGGCGGCTTCATCCGCAAGGTGCACGAAGATCACGGTGTTATTTTTCATCTGGAACAGACTGTGGCTCGAGTAGACGGACGCAGCGTGAAGCTGAGCGGGGGCTCAACCGTTGAAGCCGATTTTCTAGTGCTGGGCGTGGGCGTTCGGCCATCTCTTGCTCTGGCGGAACAAGCCGGCCTCGCGGTGGATCGCGGCGTGACCGTGAACGAATATCTTGAAACCAGCGTTCCCGGCATCTTTGCTGCCGGGGACATTGCGCGCTGGCCCGATCCTCACACTGGAGAAAAGATCCGTGTTGAACACTGGGTGGTTGCAGAACGGCAGGGGCAGGTCGCGGCCCGGAACATTTTAGGTCGCCGTGAGCAGTTCAACGCCGTGCCATTTTTCTGGAGCGCCCATTATGACGTAACTATCAACTACGTGGGCCATGCTGAAAAATGGGACAGTATCCAGATAGACGGCAAGCTCGCCGACCGCGACTGTGCTGTCTCTTATAAACGTGGCGGCAAAGCCCTGGCCGTGGCGACTGTTTTCCGCGACCTTGAAAGCCTTAAGGCCGAGGCGCAGATGGAATCCAAGTAACTTAAAACTGGCTGGTCATCGAATGATCGCCAGCAGTTCCTACCTTTTTTGTAAAGATATATGTATCTCTCACTCAGGCGTGAATCAAGCTTGACTCTTCTATATTTAATGCGGTTCCGGTAACTTTACCCCTGGTAAAACGTCTTTTATACAAGTTGCAATCCCAACTGAACTATCAGGCCGCTTTTTGCCATATCTTGAAACCTGGCCTAATCTTTGTGCGTATCAACGAGGCATGAGAATGGAACTTAAAATCAGCAACCTCTCCAAGACTTATAAAAACGGCGTCAAGGCGCTGGATAACGTCTCCCTTACCATTCCGCGCGGCATGTATGGACTGCTGGGTCCGAACGGCGCCGGCAAATCCACTCTTATGCGCACACTGGCCACGTTGCAGGAGCCGGACTCCGGCAGTGTATTTCTGGGAGAGATTGACGTTCTGCGGCAAAAAGATGCAGTACGCCACCGCCTTGGATATCTGCCGCAGGAGTTCGGCGTCTATCCGCGTATCTCCGCGCAGGACATGCTCAGCCATCTGGCGCTGCTTAAAGGCATCACTCACGCCGGCGATCGCAAACACGCCGTTTCTGCCATGCTGCAGCGCTGCAATCTGTACGACGTCCGCAAGAAAGCGCTCACCGGATTTTCCGGCGGCATGCGCCAGCGCTTCGGCATTGCCCAGGCGCTCATCGGCAATCCGCAGCTGTTGATTGTTGACGAACCTACTGCAGGTCTCGACCCCGGTGAGCGTAACCGTTTTTACAACCTGCTGGCTGAGGTTGGCGAGCAGGTTATCGTGATCCTCTCCACTCACATCGTGGAAGACGTAATGGACTTGTGCACGGACATGGCTATTATCCACGAAGGCAAAGTTTTGTACGAGGGCGCGCCACAGGCCGCGATCACTCAGTTGAACGGCCGTATCTGGCAGCGTTCCATTGAAAAAACAGAGCTGGCAGATTACGAGAAAACATACCGCGTCGTCTCCAACAAACTGGTCGGCGGCCGGCCGTTTCTGCACGTATTCGGCGAACAAATCCCGGGCGACGGGTTCCTTCCCAGCCAGCCTGATCTGGAAGATGTATTTTTCACCAAAATCCGGAACTGGAACTAGGAGCGATCAATGTTTTTACGAATAGCGCTTTTTGAAATTCGTTTCTGGCTCCGCTCCTGGATGGTCTGGATTTTCCTCTTCATCATTGGACTGCTGGTTTTCGGAGCTGCCAGCACAGACAATGTGCAGCTGGGTGGGGCATTGTCCAATACATACCGGAATGCGCCTTATGTCATCCAGAATTTTTATTCGTTTATTGGGCTGCTCACTTTGCTCATGTCCACGGCGTTTGTGAATTCTGCCGCTATCCGTGACTTCAGCTACAACACCTATCAGATCATCTTCACTACGCCGCTCCGCCGCTTCGATTTTTTGCTGGGCCGTTTCATCGGCGCAACGTTGATCTCAGTGATACCGATGCTGGGTGTCTCGCTGGGAATTTTGCTGGCGAAGTATATGCCGTGGGTGGACCCGGACAGATGGGAACGCGTGAACTGGGCTGCCCATCTCAACGGCATTGCGATTTTTGCCTTGCCAAATGCGTTTTTTATGGCTGCCGTGTTGTTTGCCATTGCCGTGCTGGCGCGCAATGAGATTGTCTCTTTTGTTGCGGCTTTGATCTTGCTTACCGGTTATGGCGTTGCCGGCGCGCTTCTGCAAGACATTCGGCATGAACAGATCGCTGCCCTTTTAGATCCATTTGGCACACGCGCGTTTGACCTTGTCACGCGTTATTGGACCGTCGCGGAGAAAAATAATCTTTCGGTTAGTTTTCAGGGTCTGCTTTTATGGAACCGCGTTTTGTGGGTAGGAGTTGGCTGTGTGATTTTTGCTGCTGCTTACGCTCGTTTCAGCTTTGCGGAAAGAAGCACCAAGCCCCGGCCAATTGAAGCCGATGCTGAGGAAGCCATTGTACCCGTTGCAGTCACACTGCCACGCCCGCAGTTGCACGATGCGCCCTGGGCCAAATTTGTAGGTTCGTTCAAGATTCATTTCCTCGGGATGGCGAGGAGCACATTCTTTATCGTGGTCGCCGTAGCATCACTTCTGAATTGCATTCCCAGCCTCGCGCTGAGCGCCACGGAAGGCTACGGCAACCAGACTCTGCCTGTCACATACTGGATTCTTGATCTGATCCGCGGCACGCTGTACCTGTTTGTGGTGATCGTCATCACTTACTACGCGGGCGTTCTGGTCTGGAAAGACCGCGATGAACGCATGGATGAAATTGCCGATTCCACGCCTGCTCCTGACTGGACTTCATATGCCTCACGCTTGCTTACGCTGATGATCATGGTCATGCTGATGCAGTTTGCTGCGTTACTCGGAGGCATCGCCGTGCAGGCATGGCATGGCTATCATCGTTTCCAGGTCGGCCTGTATCTGCATGAACTCATGGTCCGCGACGCTTCAGGCTTTCTGTTTTTCAGCGTGCTTGCCTTCCTGATTCACGTATTCTCGCCCAACAAGTACATTGGTTATTTCTTCTATATCGCTTTCATCGCTGCCAATACATTCATCTGGTCGCCGCTGAACATAGCCACCAACCTGGTCCAGTTTGGCAGCAGGTCCGGCATTGTCTATTCAGATCTGTTTGGTGAAGCTCCGTATCGCATGGCATGGGATTGGTACACGCTGTATTGGCTGATTTTCTGCGGCTTGTTGGCAATTGTGACCATCATGTTCTGGCCTCGCGGAAAGCAGGACCGCTGGCGTGGCAGATTTCGTAATGCAGGTCTTCGTTATGGCCGCGGGTGGGCGTTGGCTACTGTCGTGGGAGTGCTTGCCTTTGCTGCCACTGGAGCATGGATCTGGTACAACACAGAAATCGTGAACATGGTGATGGGATCAAAGACAAGGCAGAGGCTGCAGGCAGAATATGAAAAGGCCTATAAGCAGTATGAAACCAAACAAATGCCTCGCGTCCGCGACGTGAAGTATGCCGTTGACGTTTACCCGGAATCACGCAACATTGAGATGCGCACTGAGCAGGTCATCCAGAATCCATACCAGCAGCCGCTGGATGAAATCCACTTTTCCGTTGATGCCAACTACTTAACGGACATCAATATTCCCGGCGCCACTCTTACCAAAGACGACCAAAAACTTTATTACCGGATTTACAAGTTCGATCCGCCACTGCAGCCCGGTGAGAGCCGGACCATGCACTTCACCGTGAAGAGTAAGAATCATGGCTTTGAAAACAGCCTGAGCACGGTGGAGCTTGTACAGAACGGAACATTTTTCAATAACGGGATTGGTCCAGTGATTGGTTATGATCCGCAACGCCAGCTTGGCGACCCGAATGAGCGCAAAAAGCATGGCCTGAAAGAAATTGATCTAATGCCGGCATTGGAGCGCAATTGCACCAAAGATTGCGACAACACCTACATTCCCGGCAACTCTGACTGGACCACGGAGCAAACTGTGATCAGTACCTCTCCTGACCAGATTGCCATTGCTCCTGGTTCGCTGGTGCGGGAGTGGCAGGAGAATGGCCGGCGCTACTTTGAATACAAGCTTGATCACTCTTCGATCAATTTCTATAACTTCATGTCTGCCCGCTATGAAGTGATGCGTGAGGACTGGAACGGCATCAAGCTAGAGGTTTATTACGACAAGCAGCATCCGTGGAACGTTCCACGCATGATGAACTCGCTCAAAAAGTCATTGGGCTATTACACGCAAAATTTCGGGCCGTATTACCAGAAAGAGGCGCGCATCATTGAGTTCCCACGTGTTGCGACTTTTGCCCAGGCGTTTCCGGGGACCATGCCATATTCTGAATCCATCGGGTTCATCGCCAACATCAACAAGCCTGACGATATCGATTTTGTCTTTTACGTGGTGGCGCATGAGATGGGACACCAGTGGTGGGCACACCAGGTAATTGGCGCGAATATGGAAGGCGCAACGCTGCTGTCAGAAACGCTGGCGCAGTATTCCGCGCTGATGGTCATGGAAAAAGAATATGGCCGCGACCAGATGCGCAAATTCCTCAAGTATGAAATGGATAACTATCTGCGGTCACGGGGCGCCGAACGACTGAAGGAGCGTCCGCTGCTTACGGTTGAAGCCAACCAGGGATATATTCACTATCGCAAGGGAAGCGTGGTGCTTTACTACCTGAAAGAGATGATTGGCGAAGATGCCGTCAATCGCGCATTGCGCAAAGTGGTGCAGCAATATGCCTATGCGCAGCCGCCCTATCCTACTTCATATGCGCTGGTGGACGCATTGAAAGAGCAGACGCCGCCTGATCTCCAGTATTTGATCAAGGATTTATTTGAGGACATCACGATCTTCTCCAATCGCACGCTGGATGCCTCGGCGCAAAAGCGTTCCGACGGGAAATACGATGTCACCATCAAAGTGGAAGCGCAAAAATATAAAGCTGATGCCAAAGGAAACGAAACTGAGGTTCCGATAAACGATTTCATCGATATCGGCGCCTTTGCCAAGCCTGCAAAAGGCAAGCAATATGGCGACACGCTTTATCGCCAGCGGGTTCACGTCACACAAAAAGACTCAACCTATACCTTTGTGACGGATTCGTTGCCGGACAAGGCCGGCATTGATCCGTTTGCGTTGTTGATTGACCGCATCCCGGATGACAACACGAAATCCGTAACGCTGGTGAACAGCAAATAAGGTACCGCAAATTTGGTCCTCGTCACGCGAAGAAGAGAGACGTAGCAATGTTACGTCTCTTCGTTCAACGGACGGTTATGCTCAATTGCGCGTGAACCAAACCGGAGCTCGCTAAAATTACCGTTCTGAATTTAACTGCAACCCCCAAGCCACAGATTCCATCTCAAAAGACATCCCAAGGTGAGCTCTGCAAATAGCGGGACTCATTTGCCGTTTTTATGGCTATAGCAGAACAGGCCGGATTGCTGGCGCAAGGTTGCGCAAAGAACAAGAAAATGCCCTATCAGCCTATTGAAAATTACGGAATCATCGGCAACATGCGCACGGTTGCGCTGATTGGCATTAATGGCTCTATTGACTGGTATTGTTATCCGCGCTTTGATTCTCCCAGCGTGTTTGGCGCAATCCTGGATTGTAATAAAGGCGGGCAGTTTCAAATCTCCGCCGCCGGTGAGAATGCGCGACACAAGCAGTATTACTGGCCCACCACCAATGTTCTGGTAACGCGCTTCCTGATGCCAGATGGAATTGCCGAGCTGGAAGATTTTATGCCGGTCGGGTTGCCGGCGGATTCGCCGGAGTATCACCACATCTATCGCCGTGTGCGGTGTGTGAGAGGATCGGTGCGCATTGCTGTTACCTGCCGCCCGGCTTTTGATTATGGACGACAGACGCATGAAACTCTGATTGATGACCATGGAGCAATCTTTAAATCCAAAGATCTGACATTCGGCCTTTCAACAAAGATACCTCTCAAAGACGATGGCCAGGGTGGCGTGCTTGCGGAATTTGCTCTTGCAGAAGGCGAGTCGCAACTTTTTGTCTGGCGGGAAGGGCCGGCGGGAGCAAATGAGCAGCCCGGTCCGCAATCAGAGAAATATGCGGAAGAGTTGTTGAAAGATACGGTCAAGTTCTGGCATGACTGGCTCTCTCAGTGCACATATCACGGACGCTGGCGCGACCAGGTGCATCGCTCCGCATTAACGCTCAAGCTTTTGACCTTTGAGCCCACTGGCGCAATTATTGCCGCGCCAACCACAAGCCTGCCAGAGGTGCTTGGGGGCGCTCGCAACTGGGACTATCGGTATACATGGATGCGCGACGCAGCTTTTACCGTTTATGGTTTCCTGCGCATCGGCTTTAAGGAAGAAGCTGCCGGTTTTATGCATTGGATTGAAGAGTATGCGTCCAAGCATGTCACTCAAGATCAGCCCGGTCCAACGCTCTTCACGGTGGATGGCAACAACCATTCCCCGGAATTCACGCTGGACCATTGGGAGGGCTACTGCGGTTCAGCCCCGGTGCGCATCGGCAATGCAGCCGCCACGCAAATTCAAGATGACATTTACGGCGAGGTCCTGGACGCGCTTTACCTGGCCAACAAATATGTAAGCCCAACTTCGTATGATCTCTGGGTAAAGATCCGCAACCGCCTGAACTGGCTCTGTGATAACTGGCAGCGTCCCGACTCAGGCATCTGGGAGATGCGGAATCGCGAGGAGCACTTTGTCTATTCCAAGGTCATGGAGTGGGTGGCGCTGGACCGCGGCATCCGCCTGGCTGACAAGCGCGCCCTGCCATGCAATCGCGAACGGTGGAAGATAGAGCGGGACAGTATCTATGAAGAAATCATGACCAAGGGCTGGAACAAAGAACGCAAGGCTTTCACCCAGTTCTATGGCAGCAATGATCTGGATGCCTCGCTTCTCATCATGCCGCTGGTTTTTTTCATGGCACCAACTGATCCACGCATGATCAGCACGATTGACGCGATTTTCAAAAGCCCGAACGAAGGCGGTCTTTTAGTTGACAGCCTGGTGTATCGCTATCCACCACAGCCTCGCATTGATGGCCTTCCCGGTGAAGAAGGCACGTTCAATATGTGCTCTTTCTGGCTGGTGGAAGCATTGACACGCGCGGGGCAGATTTTCCCGGAAAAGCTGGACCAGGCAAAACTACTGTTTGAGCGCGTTCTAGGGTACGCGAATCATCTTGGGCTTTATGCGGAGCAAACCGGCCCGCAGGGCGAAGCGTTAGGTAATTTTCCGCAAGCCTTTACTCATCTCGCATTGATCAGCGCGGCGTTCAACCTTGACCGCACGCTGGATGGCAACGGTGATGTCTGAGTTCGCGTTGCCAAACTCAGAAAACGATTCGCCTTCCGGTCCTGAATCAACCTCTTTTAACGTCGTTATAGCGTTTGACTGCTCCAGGATTAACTTCCGCGAACTGTAATTGATGCCAGTACGGATAAGCAGGCTGCGTCTGGCTTGCGCGATCCAGCACTTCAACCTGGGCAGCGGTGAGATTAAAACTGGCTGCTTCAAGATTGGCTTTCAGTTGTTCCGCATTGCGTGCGCCAATAATTACGCTGGAAACAGTTGGCCGTTGCAGCAGCCAGTTCAGCGCTACCTGCGGAACGGTCTTGCCGGTTTCAGCGGCAACCTGGTCGAGCGCGTCCACAACCTTGTAAAGATACTCGTCAGAGACCTGCGGTCCACCTTCTGAAGCATCGTGCAGGCGACTTACTTTGGGTAAAGGCTGTCCGCGGCGGAGCTTTCCGGTCAAGCGTCCCCAGCCCAGCGGGCTCCAGATCAGCGCGCCAATTTTTTCTTCGATTGCCTGGGGCATCAGTTCCCATTCATAATCGCGCCCGATGAGCGAGTAATAGACCTGATGTGCCGCATATCGCGCCCATCCATACTGCCTGCTGATATCAATGGATTTTTGCAAGTGCCAGCCGGAAAAATTGGAAGCGGCAATGTAACGCACCTTGCCCGCGCGGACGAGATTGTCGAGCGTGCTCAGCGTTTCGTCGATCGGCGTAGTGGTGTCGAAGGCGTGCATATGGTACACATCGATGTAATCCGTGCCCAGACGCTTGAGCGATCCTTCCACCTGCTGTGTGATGTGATAGCGTGAAGAGCCGACGGCGTTCGGGTTGGCCACACCCCCGATCTTTATGCCGTCATTGAAGCGAAAGGTCGTCTTAGTAGAGATGAGAACGCTGGTGCGCGGAAGATGCCGAATGGCCTGTCCCAGTATTTCTTCTGAGAGGCCATTGGAATAACCGTCAGCGGTGTCAAAGAAGTTTACGCCCGCTTCCATGCAGAGGTCGATGAGCTGGCGTGCTTCATTCACATCAGTTTCACCCCACGCCTTGAAAAATTTGTTGGCTCCGCCGAATGTGCCGGTGCCAAAGCATAAAACAGGCACCTTAAGGCCGGAATGTCCGAGTTGACGATAGTTCAAAGCGTGAGCTCCTTTCAGCTGGCAGTCATGAGTGCTTCAAAATCGAATTAGATGTGCCGCCACGGGCCAAAGAGGCAAATTATTGGCATTGCGGACGCAATCACAAAAGTGAATCTTATTTAATTGAAATTTCAATGCACCAGAACATTCCATGGCACCGACATTTTGGAATACCATGGAGGATGGTATTAAGCTCTTCTACTGCTTGCGTCCAGTAGCCGCTGTCTCATTTTAAGCGCACAAATCACTTGCAGCCTTCGGGGGACGATGATGAAAGAGCAATTGCAGAAAACAGCCGGCAAGCCTCTGGAAGTTTCACTTTCAAGTTATGACCTGATCAGCTCTCCCCGGTTCAATAAAGGGATGGCATTTACCGATCACGAACGTGATGTCTTCCATCTCCACGGTTTGCTTCCTCCACATGTTGGCACGCTGGATGAACAAATTGAACGTCGCAAGTTTGCTTTGGACGATCAGGCCAGCAATTTCAACAAATACAGCCTTCTCCGCGACCTGCAAGATACCAATGAAACGCTCTTTTATGCGCTCCTTGTACGCAATGTTGAGCAGATGCTGCCATTGGTCTACACACCGACCGTGGGCGAGGGCTGCCAGCGCTTCAGTGAGATATGGCGCCGGCCGCGCGGTTTATTTCTCAGCTATCCCAATCGTGACCGCATCGACCGCATCCTGAGTGATCCGCGCTATGACGGCGTGAAGTGCATTGTAGTCAGCGACGGTGAACGCATTCTTGGCCTTGGCGATCAAGGGGCGGGCGGCATGGGAATTCCGATCGGCAAGATGGCGCTTTATACCGCTCTTGGCGGAATTCATCCTGAGCACTGTCTGCCGATTCTGCTGGATGTTGGCACTGACAATGAAGAACGGTTGAAGAGCCCGGTTTATGTTGGCTGGAAACACCATCGCGTGCGCGGCGAAGACTATGACAATTTCGTCGACCATTTTGTAAACAGCGTAAAAAAACGCTGGCCGCATGTTCTGCTGCAGTGGGAAGATTTTTCCGGGGCCAATGCGGCCCGCCTGCTGGAACGCTACAGAGACCAGCTGTGCACATTCAATGATGACATCCAGGGCACCGCGGCCATTGCAACGGCGACGTTGATCTCCGCCATCAATGTGACCGGCGTTCCGCTGGAGCAGCAGAAGATCCTGATGATGGGCCTGGGCGGCGCCGGCATTGGCATTCTGGATCTGCTGGTGCAGTTCATGAAAGACAAAGGCGTATCAGAAGAAGAAGCGCGCAGCCACTTCTATGCTTTCAAGAGCAACGGACTGGTCACGGACAGGAGCGAAAAAGTCCGGCCTGAGCAAACGCCATTCGCGCGCAAAGAAGAGGAAGTACGTGGCTGGCGGCAACCGAATGGCGATCTTACGCTGCTGGATGTGGTGCGCAATGCCAAACCATCGGTGCTGATCGGAGTTTCCGGGCAGGGCGGAGCTTTCACGGAAGAGGTAGTCCGCGAGATGGCCAAGCATGTGGCGCGTCCCATTATTTTTCCGCTTTCCAATCCGACTTCACAGAGTGAAGCCGTTCCGCAAGACCTGCTGAACTGGACCAACGGGCGAGCGCTCGTCGGCACCGGCAGCCCATTTGCGCCGGTAAATGTTGGCGGAAAAACGGTCCGCATTGCGCAGACCAACAACTCTTATATCTTTCCCGGACTCGCGCTGGGAATTATTGCGTCCAAAGCCAAACGCGTGACTGACTCTATGATCAAAGCTGCCGCCAAAGAGCTGGTGCGCCATTTGCCCACACAAAAAGATAAAGAGGGCAGCCTGCTGCCACCGCTGGATGAGGCACGCAGTCTGGGCCGCATGATTGGCCGCGCGGTTGGTGTGCAGGCAATCCAGGATGGACAAGCGCAGGTTGCGAATGAAGTCGAGCTCGAACACGAACTGCAGGCAAATATCTGGGAGCCGGTCTATGTGCCGTACGAACCTAAGAGGTAGTTCTTCGATTCCTCTTGAGTTTTTGCAGGAAAAGCCAGAAAATGCTGATTGGGACTGGCATTGCGGCTTACGCTGTGATGTTGATTAGCCCCGCAACCTGTTAGAGCAAGAAGCGGGGCGCTTAGTCAGAACATCAAATCATGGCGGTTCGATTTCGATAATGACGGTAATTGTGAGCCTCATGTCGATTTCCCCATTTCTGAGAGCCCTGTTGACGCAGGGCTTTCGTATTCACTTCCAAAATTATTTCTTGTGCTTCGCGGCATTCCGCATGCTCTTCATCAAGCCGGGGCCGTTCTTCTCACTTTTAGTAGATTCAGCACTGCCCAACCCGGCCAGAGCCGGATTCGCCAAAAATTCCTTATCAAATACATGGCCGAACAACTGAGTGAATGCAGTAGTTACAGGTTGCCAAGCCTTTCTTCCGTCTTTCTCTACTTCGTCGACCTTGCCCTGTTCCTCAAGTCGTTTAAGTACGGCGTTAATTGTTGCCAGAGGATTCTTGTGCGTAATCACAGCGCGATTGACTTTTTTCAATTCATTAAGGACATCTGTGGTTGTCATTGGTTGCGTAGATCGGTTTATGGCCGCAAGGATATCGTCGGTCAAGGACGGCTCCACTTCTTCGAGGACTCGAAGGCTAAGATCAAGCCATTTCCCGTCATCGCCAGATTCTTCTATGAGGGTTGAAAGTACATTCATGGTCTTACGAAGAGAAAGAATGCGACCGTCAATACGTTTCTTGTCCTGCAAGAGCGTCTCTAATTCTTTTGCCGCGGATTCGTACGCCTTGCGGTAATCCTTATTGGCCATGGGTTGAATATTAAGCTAAATATTAAGCAAATGTCAACTTAAAAGAAAACTTAAAGCTTAAGTGGCTAAAATGCCATCGTAGACGCCAAACAGCGGAGCTGGAACTGTGATCGAGATTTACAAAGAGAAGAAAGTTGCCGGTGAGCCGTAGCCGGGGCAAAATCCTGCTACCACGCTACCAGCAACACAGAATTAGCTCACTACCAAGTTTTTTTCTTCTATAAGTATTGCAGCCATGAACTGCGTCGCGTGGCCTTAAGCTCAGCAAACCATTTGCAAGGAAAGTAAAGGATGGCGATGGTAATGGCCCATACCAGATAGAGCAGGGACAAGCTCCAGACATAACCTGCCGGCGGCGGTGGATTGCCCATGGGATGATTGGCAAACAACCACGGATTCACCGCGCCGGAGCGAATTTCAGAAACCAGCAGCGCCAGCAGGTGAATGAGCGGAATGTGCAGAACGTAATAGAAGAAGGGAACGCGTCCAAACACAGTGATTATGCGGGCAAATGCTCCATGAACTCTTTGCAATAGAGGGACCAGGGCAATGGTGGGTCCCAATGTCATGAGCAGGAAGTTGAGCGATGCCGGATATTTTGTAGCATTCAGAAAAGCGAGCAGTGCAGGCATCCTTCCGCCGCTATGCCATGGAAAGGGATCTCCGTAGAGATTGAATCCGCGCAGGATAACGAACAGAACAATCGCGGAAAGCCCAATGACGATACAGATTTTGTCTCTGCGCTTTGGCTCCAGAAGAAGCACCTGCCCAAAAGCGTAGCCAGCAGCCATTACGCCAATCCACGGAATAATTGAGTACAACACAACAAAATTCAGCTCGCCAAGGTGAATAGGCCCGGCATAAAAACCTACATAAGCAAGCTTCCACAGAGCGGAAACCTGCACCTCACCTGAGCTCTGGAGGATTGAGCGCAAATAGGAATCCAATAAGTTGTGCGCGGCAATAATGATGACGCCGATGGTTCCTATCGCAGGAAGAGGAAGTTTTACCAATCCAGCCATGAGAACCATGCAGCAGCCAATGACCCATAGGACGCCGGCCATCTCGTAATGGCGGAAGTCAAAATTGAAGGTCCAGGCAAAGCGCAGAACCGTGAGTTCCAGGAAGATGAGCCAAAGGCCGCGCGTGAGGAGAAATCTTGAAAGGCCAAAATATTTGCGTCCGTAAAAGAAGCTGCTTGTGCCGGCCAGAAAAATGAATGCAGGAGCGCAAAAGTGCGTGATCCAGCGCGTAAAAAAGACACCGGGAGTTGGGCCGCCGGCAGGAACGCCGGAATAGACGCGCACATGATCAATAGCCATCAGGACCATTACCGCGCCACGGATGAAATCGATGGAGGTAATCCTGCCTGGCGCTTCAATCTTGGTAATTGGCGGCTCAACAGCGTTAGCAGTCATCAGTTTCGCCATGGCTAGCCTCCTCCTGGTTCTTCAGCTAGGGAAAGCCCATCGGGGAGAATGTATGCGTTAGACGCGGTAAAAGGCAATTGGTTTATTTATTGGGCTGAAATGCTCTACGGTGCTGGATTCACCGGAAAATGAGATTGTTAGAGGTGGCCTGCTGAATCAATTCATTTTCGTCAAACCGGCAGACTTCAAAGTTTGATATTTTGATTTAGGCCGGAATTATGCGGATAGTATCCTCAAGACATGCAGGGCTTCTGCGCCAGGAATTGTGCGCGCGAAACGAATGCTTTGCCGCTCAACAAAAATTAGCGCACGTAGTCAGTTATGGAGAGCCGCCGGTAATCATTTATGAGGCGTCCGCTTGTGGCCGTAAACATGGAAATTTTATTCCTGCCAGTTACCGCGCTATCCTTCGGCGGCCAGGATGGAGCAAAAGACTTTTAAAAATACATACCCAGGGCACAACAGCCTTTCCAAGAGGAGATTGTTTTCGCCGCGAGCTTGATTCCTCCATGAGTTCTGATGCGTTATTGATGAATATCTTCTGCTATCCGGGAGTAACAAAGAGGAGAGAATTGTGCCTGCTGCTGGGGACTGATCCGGACCATGTTCCACAATTTGGATTTAAGCCCCGCGTACCGCTATTAAATCAAATGATGGAGCGCACCGAAGTTGACATGGAAATGGGGGAGATTCTGTTCGAAGCAAAATTGACTGAAGGGAATTTCCAGATCCAGCGCGCGGAGTTAGTGGAGCAGTATCGCGATCTTAAGGAGATATTCGAATGGCGGAAGCTGCCGAGAAAAGGCCGCGACTATATTTCTTATCAACTGCTGCGAAGCGTGCTGGCTGCTTACGCGCTCAATTACAAATTCTGCCTTTTGCTGGATGCCCGCAGGCCTGACCTGCTTGAGCAATGGTTCGAGATTGTCCGATGTATACGGACTTGCGACCTTCAGACCCGTTGCTCAGTTTTAACCTGGCAGGAGTTGGCGGAGGTGTTGCCGTCCGGACTGCAGCGTTTTCTGAATCTGAAATACGGTATCTCCCACGATCAGTCGATCAGTTGATTTTTCCAGAGATGCTTCTGCTAACTCGATTGATCGAACAGAATGCGGAAGCAACATTGGCAGTATTTTCAGCAAAAACGTGAGCCAATATACATGGTGTTTCTTATAATCATGCCTCTACTCTGAACAGGTATCGGCCCTTCGGCGTTTTTTTACCTGCTGGTATTTCTTTTCGACTCGCGTGGCGTTGGCCAGAAGTTGTCTGAACTGCCAATCGCCTTCTAGTGAATGCGGTGCAGGAGCGGCTTGGTCATTCTCGACTCTCGATATTGTTTTGATTCGCTACGCGAAACTTTTGAATGAATCGGCTGTTGCTGCAGCAGCAACTGTGAGTTCGAAACTTTCCGCGCGTCTGCTGAACTGGAAAATGCTGGTTTTAACCACTTGGCGCTCAATTGGAGCCAACGGCAGCCAGAATTTTCCTTCATCGCGCAAGTGATTGAAACTTTTGGAGGCGCGGGTCGGAATCGAACCGACGCATAAAGGTTTTGCAGACCTCTCCCTTACCACTTGGGTACCGCGCCTCATAGGGATGCCCGGTTAAACTGGCCCTGACAGCATAAACCCTCGCCGGGGCGAGGGACAACCGCAGCAAAAATATGGAGCGGGAGACGGGATTTGAACCCGCGACTTCGACCTTGGCAAGGTCGCACTCTACCACTGAGTTACTCCCGCTTAGGGACTATCAACGATTATAACCTGCTGAAAATGCACGGTCAATTGGAGTTAACCCAGCAAAATCAATGTCGTGCCCACTGAGGATCGTGCTCTGCTGCCACAATCGACCCATCGCGCATATGAATGATGCGGTCACCCACCTCTGCCGCCTCCGGATTATGCGTAATCATCAGCACAGTCTGGCCGAATTTCTGGTTAGCATCGCGCAGCATCTTCAGGACAATATCAGAGTTCTGGGAATCCAGATTTCCCGTGGGCTCATCCGCCAGGATCAGCGCCGGACCATTCACCAATGCGCGCGCCAGCGCTACACGCTGCTGCTCTCCGCCAGACAGTTCTGACGGACGATGACTCAATCGTCCCGCGATTCCCAGCATCTGCGTAACCTGATCAAAGCGCGCTTCATCCAGACCATTCTTGCCGGCAATTTCTCTCGCAATCTCAATATTCCCCTGGGCAGAGAGTGTTGGCAGCAGATTGAATTTCTGGAAGACAAAACCAATCTTGTGCTTGCGCATCTCTGTGCGTTGCGCGTCTGTCATCTGGGCAAAGTCGGCGCCATCAATTGTTACGCGGCCGGATGTCGCGCGCGTAAGCCCGCCCAGGATATAAAACAGCGTTGACTTGCCGCTGCCGGATGGGCCAACAATGCTCACAAACTCGCCTTTCTCCACAGCAAAACTTATCCCGCGGAGAGCAGGCACATCTACCTTGCCGATTCGGTAGACCTTGGTTACGTTTTCAACTTGGATAATCGAAGCCACTCACTTCGATATTAACAGACACCAGCGCCAGCCGGAGTAAGTCAAACAACGGCAAAGTGCGACATTCGTATTTTCGTTTTTTAATTTGGGCAGACAACCTGAACTAGCAGGCAACCTGAATTAACTTGCTACAGCCAGCCGGTTTGGCTCCATGGCAGTCATGCGCTTGGGACCACGCTTCTTGATCAGCATAATGCGGATGCGCTCCAGCAGCTCAATCGGAGCGTACATGCCTTTGGGCAGAAAGATATCGGCGCGCATGTCTCTGTCGTAAACACGAATCTTTCCCGAGAAAAGAATTGCCGGCGTCATTGGTGAAAGCTGTTTGATTTTTTCCACCAGTTCCGCGCCATCCAGGCCGGGCATCTGCAGGTCACTCAGCACCAGGTCAACGTTGCCTTGTTTAAAAAGCTCAAGCGCAAGCGCGCCATTATTGCAGGCCAATACGCGATAGCCGCGCGTTTCCAGCATCAGTTTCCGTATAGAAAGTGCCTGCTCGTTATCGTCGACGCACAGAATTGTTCGTTTGGGCCGCATCTCTTCTTCCCCCTGGGCAATTTTTCTTTGCAACTATCCGTCGCAGATTGCAGATTTTTTTGGGCTGGTGTTCGTTCGTTTGAAAACTGTAAGGCATCTTAGGCGCGCAGGCAAGCGCTGTAAAGTAACTTAAACGCCAATACGTGGAAATCTCTGTGGAAGTTTTTACTCAACGTCAAATTGCTGCGGGCCGCTGCCGGAAGCAAACCGTTTGTTGCAGAGGGTTGGGGCAAGAAAGCTTATGTCGACTCGAGCTGTTACAAAAAAAGTTCTCCGCGCACCACTTCCACTGCATGTCCGCCAACGCGAACGTTAAAAACTTTCTCTCCATCGCGGCTTGCGCTCAAAAAAATTCTGCTCCGGCGCTTCATCTCAACCCCTTGCTCAAGCAATACCTGCTGGTCCGGCGGCACAATGCCATATTTCACCGCCCAGGCAATGCACGGTCCTGCTGCTGAGCCGGTAGCGGGATCTTCACCGTTATAAAAAATCATCCTCGACTGCATCTTGGCTTCGGGGTTCTGCGCCTCGCGTGATACGAAATAGAAAAACCTTGCCTCTGTTTTTTCCAGATAAGCCTTCATGTTGCTCCACGTAGGCGTCAGATTTTGCAGGACAGCGAGCGATTTCACTGGAATCATCACAAACGGATTGCCCGTAGTCACCGTCTGGATCGGAACGTCAGCCGCAATATCATCCACAGCAACCCCTGCGGCGCGGACAATATCTTCACGTGCATGTATCTGGCCAAATTCAGGATCGCGCTGCGTCATCACGCCAAATGGCAGGTTGTCGCGCGTAGAGAAGCTTACGGGAATGCGTCCTACTTTCAAGTCCAGCGCCACTTCTTCCGCGCCGCTTTTGTTGTGGAGCACCATGGCCGTGCCCAGCGTTGGATGCCCCGCAAACGGTAGTTCTTCCGTCGTGGTAAAAATGCGCACTCGCACGCCGCGTTCGCGCTCTGCCGCCGTATCCTCTTCCAGTGTGTGTTCCGGGCCATCTTCCAGGCCAAACCGCCTCTTGATGATCTGCTCCTCACGCGGGTTCAGCGTGCCCAAAACGCTCGCGGTCTGCTCCTGCAGGTTGACGCGGATCATGGCATCGGCCGGCGAAACACCAGCGGTGTCTTGAATGAAATCGCCAAGGCGAGAATCTTCTCCTTCACCCACAGGGCTTTCCAGTGAAATAGGCTGCTGGGCAACTCCCGGAAAAATGAACGTCGTTTCGGAAAGATTTGTCTCGCGCGCAATGGCCTGCATCTCTGCATCGGTCAGTCCGCGCGCATCCGTAAAGACAGCCAACTGGTTTCCTTCCAGCGGAACTCTGGTAAAAACATCCATCTGGACGAACGCCAGGCGCCGTTTCTGGTTTGACATGGTTTTCTCCGCAACCTATCCTGCAAGGTTCAGTGTAACAATCAAATTCAGCAACTCACAGAGGCCGGGTTGAAAGCTTTTCGCAAAATGCTGCAGCGCACACCGTTTTACGGCGTTTATAAAGCGCTTGGCCACTATCCGGATTATTGGTACTGGATGCTGCGCGGCAAACCCATCCGCTCACCGCATCTTCTCAAGCAGTTCACCGTGCGCGACTATGGAAAGCGTTACGGCCTGAAGGTTCTCATCGAAACCGGCACATACTACGGTGAGATGGTGGCGGCCATGAAAAACCGCTTTGCCGACATCTATTCCGTGGAATTTGATTTGCAACTGGCACAGCGCGCTAAAGATAAATTTTCTTACTGGCCGCACATTCACATCCTGCAGGGTGACAGCCAGAAACTTGTGCCAGAGTTGCTGAAGTCACTCCGTGAGCCTGCCCTCTTCTGGCTTGACGCTGGATATTATGGATGGGCCGGCCTCCACGGCAACGAGCAGCGGCTCACCAGCGAACTGGAAGCCATCCTCAGCCATTCCATACAGAAGCACGTGATTCTCATGGATGACGCGCGTGGCCTCAACGGGCAAAATGGATCGCCCACCGTGCCTGAACTAAAGCAGCGGATTGAAGCAGAATTTCCCGGCCGGACCTTTGAAGTGAAGTATGACATTCTGCGCATCACACCGTAGTTTAAAAAATCCCATCTCCGCCTGTCATCCTGAGCGGCACCGAGCGCCGAAAAGGCGTGAGGTAGAGCCGAAGGACCCCGAAAATCATTCGTTCTTGTAATGCAGCTTCAGGGAGTTCTCCCATTCTTGTCTTGCTGACTACCGAATGCTGATTGCTGGTAGTTGCTTACAAACACAAACCGTCATTCCGAATCCCGTCAACGAGAGCGCGCTTGTTAGGGGCCCGCATTTACGCGCCGTTTTTGCGCGTGAATGGGCAGATCAGCGCTCGAGTAGGGGTGAGGGATCTTGCGATTCTTCAGTTCTTACATGCTTCCATGAAAGCGTATTTGTCAAAAAACCAAACAACTGTTCGCCTTCATTCGCGCTAATCACCACGCAATGCAATAAAAAACTGCCGCACGTAATTCATGCGGCAGTCATCATGTTAAAAACCGCTTATGGCCAGCCAGCGGGCCGGATTTGCGGCGGCTGGGACTGCCACAAACACGATTGGAGCAATGCACGGAGAAGGTGCTGTAACCGTGCCTTCAAAATTGGCGTCGCCCGCGCTTGTGGCTGGGGTTGTGCCCGCCACCAGGTTCACGACGCTTGGCGCTCCCACGGCATCCGTGCTTTGGCAGCTCAAAATAATGGCAAACGTAGCAACCGGATTAGCGCCGGTACTTACCAGGGTTAATCCATGCACACGCACTTCAATTTTTCCGCCATTCGTCAGCTCTGCATGTGCTGAAACAATCTGCCACGGCGCTCCGCCACCTGCAATACCACGAATGGGATTGGCAGTGCCTGTGAACGGAGGCACAACCGTTGTGAGTTGATTGAATTCAAATACATTGCGGCCGTCCTGGCCGTTATCTTTGGCTGAGGCAACATTTGTTGCCGAGAAGATGCCCATCACGACAAGGCACACGAATACAAACTGCTTTTTCATAAAAAATAAGCACTCCATTTTTTTAAATTTTAAAAACGGGGACCCGGAAGACAATTGATGAAAGCAGAATGCGCAGGCGCGACACTCGCCGGCCGGCAAGATCGCTCAGAAAACACATCCTTGAAGAAGAGGCGCAAACATGAGATGTGCCGCAAAGAACAGAAGATTCGAAAAATCTTATTCGAAAATATTTAAAGATACGTAAAAAATAAATTTAAAAACGGCGACCGACTGGCTTCCCACAACTCACCATGCGGCTCTTAGAACGCACGTGGGTCAAAACTACTTTGATGATTGCATCTTTTGTGCTTATTCGCGGCTAATTCTATTTTTTGATCTGGATTGACTAGAGTGACAGATTTAAAACGGAGTTCACCATCTGTCATCCTGAGCGACACCGAGCGCCGAGAGGCGTGAGGTAAAGTCGAAGGACCCCGAAAAGATTCGCTCTTATTTTGCAGCGTCAGGGAGTTCTCCATTATTGTCTTGTGATCGCTGAGTGCTGTAAAAAACCTACGCCGCCTTATCCAAATCTCTATCCGTATAGGTATTTCTTTCCCTGTAAGAAATTGGTCTGGGCAGGCGATGAATCGCCACCGCGAATCCCACCAGCGACGCGCCTTCCAGAATCATGTCCAGGCCAATGGCAAAGCCGATGAACCACAGGCTTGAGACAGGCATCTGCGTGAGCAGCATCAGGCCAAGCACAACTGAGACAACGCCGGAAAACACTGACCATCCCCACTGCGGCAGTCTCAGGGTTCCCGCTCCAACCACGCGGAACAGTCCGCCAACAATAAAGAATGTAGCCAGCACCAGCGTGATGCCTACTGCTCCCGCTACCGGATAACGGATGAGCACATAGCCGGTAAATCCACGCAGCAGCGCGCTCAGCAGGTACAAAAAGAAACCACTCCCCGTGCTGACCCGGAAGGCGTGGACCAGCGCCACCATCCCGCTGATCATCATCAACACACCAAAGGCAAACACTGTAACAAACGTCGCGGTGACGTCGCCGGCAATGCAGATCAGGCCGCATGCAATCAGCAGAATCCCCAACCCCAAGAACCATCCCCAGGAACTCCGGATCCTCTGGACACCATCGAGAACTGAATCAGCGAATAATCCACCTGCCATGGTCTCCTCCTTCGTTAGTTCACGAAAACCAACTTAAGCGCTTCTCAAAATAGTTAGGGGCCATCTCATAAACTGCTTTGAAAAAGCCACAGCTTGACCTGTGCTGCCAAAATTTTTATAGAGCTTTTAAGCCCTGACTTTGCTTCTTTGATTCGGACATTGCCATTGATGAGATGGCCTCTAAACTTCAATAGCCCACAGAATAATTAGAAATGGCGCTGCTGCTGGTTGCGGCCGTAAATGATCTGGGCGCTGGCATCGCTTGCGCGCAAATCAACCCTTGGGTTCACTGATTGAATGGAGTTCAATATCCAACCGCCGATGAATGCAACTTACAAACTTATACTTACAAACTGATACTGAATGCTGAATACTCACGGGGTGGAGCAGGCATTTATGCCTGCGTTGGCAGACCCCCTAAAAACAATTCGCGTCTAACCCTTCCGCTGGATGACTGATTGCTGGATGACTGATTGCTGGATGACTGATTGCTGAATGCTGGTGGCTGAATGCTGGTGGCTGAATGCTGACGGCTGATGGCTGAATGCTGACGGATGCGTGCTCTCCGGCGGAGGAAGGAATGCCCCTGCCCAGTCGCCCCAGCGCCGTAGGCGCGATATGAGTTAGCCCAGCATGACCCGAGGCGCGAATCGCGCGCTGAAGGGGAAAATGCTGGCTAAGCAAAATCAAAATAAAGATATCGAGCCCCGTAGGGGCGGCACCATCTGGATAATCTGTAAATGTCAGCCATCCCGTACTCGCACAAAAAACAAATTCGCGTTTATTCGCGACTACTAAAGTAGACTCTCCCTTTATCTATAAAGTAGATATAATTACCCTACTCAAATATGCCTGATCCCATCAATTATGAAGCCGTCCTTGCTGACCTTGAGGCCAAGCGCGAGCAACTGGATGCGGCCATCGCCTCCATCCGCGCCATCATGGGACCTGCTGGCGCCCTTGTCCGCGCTGCTGTTCCTCGTATTGCAGAGCTTTCTCAGATCGAGCCGGATGCCTTCACCGGACTCAGCATCTCAGTCGCGTCGCATCGCCTGCTGGAGATGATCCAGCGCAAGCTCTCGACTAAGGAAATTATCCGCGGCCTGCGCGCCGGCGGCCTCAAGCCAAGCAATTACCACAACGTCTATGCCATCCTGCGCCAGCGCGAGGCCTACAAGGCGGACATTTTGAATGAAGAAGGTTTCTGGGGCCTGGCCGAATGGAATCCCGGCCGCAAGCCGCGTAGCAACTACGCTAAGTAGAATTTGTCGCGAGCGCTGCCAATAGCTTGAGGTACAAATGCCGATGCCGATCTCCGAACACTGAACTCTGATGACTGAATGCTGATTGGTGACTGCTATCTTGTAAACTGAAATACACGCGGAAGCGCATGGGGTCCGGTGACCCTTCCGGTCTTCAAAGCTGTCCGTCCATTTGCGTTGCAAATGTATTCAATAGGTTAGGTCGGACGGCGGGTGCATGATTTGGCCAGATTTGGCCCGGTCAGGCTCTTAATGTGCGCCCTAGTGTGCACCAAAGCATAATCAGCACAACAGGCCCAGTCTTAAGCCTTCTCTTAAGGCGAAGCTGACTTGCCTCCTGTATTCACGTCGCAGCCCAGTCTTTCAGCCTCCGCAAGAATCTTCTTCGCTTGTACGGCCTGCTTGATCGAGGGTTCTCGTCCGTTAGCGATGATCCTGCCAACGCTGTAGGCCAGGGAGCGTTGCCAGCCTTGGAGGTTGCTTGTCTCCTTCGCCCACTTAGAAATGCGAAACCAGACGTCAGCTGGCACGGCTCCAATCTCTGTGATTAAGCGTTTGTCCTCTCCGGAGAGTGCATGGATTCCCCTATCAACAGTGTCTCCCATTTTCGTGATATGGATGAGTTCGGCTGCGAGCGTTTTTGGCAGGGGTATGTCGAGATCAGCCAAACGTTTCCAGCATTCCTCTTTCTTGCACCACTCGGTTATGTTTGCCCCGTTCGGAGGTTGAGTAATGTGTTGGTGAACGTCCGTCGAAACAGTGCGAATCGCATCTTCCAGACTTGGTGTGAGATGTTGCTCGCGCCAGATTCGATCCAGATCAATCCGCTGTTGGGTCTTGCGAGCGAGGAACGCGAGCGTGTAGGTAACCACATTGGCTCTATAGCCGCCATAGTGCTGGGATTGGACAATCTTTTCAGCGCTGCGGAACAGGATAGCTTTTGCAACGACGAGTTGAAAATAGCGATCATCTACCGCAATATTTCCTCGCTCCTGAAGCACGAGTGTAAACTCCCAGAAATTCTTCTGTGCGCCGCGACTTACGAGATGAGGATATTGTGCCCATGTATTCTCGAATTTTGCCAAATCGGTCTTGGTGAACATTTGGGACTTGGGATTTATCAAGTCGAATTGCTTTTGTTGGCCAGGCGTCCTTGCTCTGGACCGGTCGTCCTGATACTGACCCCTCGCGCGTTCGTAGTACCAATGCGTTTGTCGCTGCATACCCTCGGCTGCCGGGGCCCAAATGGTTCGTGATTTCTCTTCAAGAGCGACGTGGTATTTATCGTTGGCTTGGAAGTCCGCTATGTTTACTTTGTTCTGACTGTTTGCGTACTCCGAGATTTTAGGCACCACAGATTCCACGTGTTCCTGATCGAGTAAGACGGTTAGCTTAACTGGGACCTGAAGGGCCGTGACTTCCGCATCATCTTTGCGAAATGCATGATAAATCGACCCTGTAGTCTGGCCTCCATTTACGATCTGGAAATCCCTCGCGCTGCTGATTCCAAGTGTTCCATCCGGCAACTTGGTGGTAGATACCTTTTCGGCGGTGGCCGAGAGTCCGTTGTTGTAGGCCAGAAACATGTCCGGCTCGTTCAGGATCGAGTTCCGTATACCCTTGTTAATTTTTCCCCGTGCTTGCAAAAAGCATCGGACATTTCTTTCGAGCAACCTGGGGCCGTATTTCGAGTAGAGGCCCACCAGCAGAGGGCCAGGTAATACTGTGAGATAACATTCGTATGTGGCCCCCTTGCCGGCTGCGGGCAAACACGGTAGTGGTTGGCCCCATTCCTGCACGAAATCGATCTCAATGGTTTCTCGTCGTTTGCCGGAAGTCCAGCATCGGTAGAGTCTCTCGATGTCCCAGACTTGGAACGACACCTCCATATCCCCGACCACATCATTGGGAATTGTTTCCATCTTAGAGACGCCGTCTGTAAACAAAAAGAGGCGGATTCTGGTGAGTGTGGACTTCAATTCGACGATACGCAGTGCTAGATCAAATGCAGGTGAAGCCTCCTCCATTTCCTTGGCATAACCTGCGAGCGAGCGCGCGAAGAACTCCAGTAGTCGCTTAAAGCAGGCTTCGATCTCCCTCTTCGGAACGGTCTCAGGAGGTGCTGCATTGGTTGCAAGGGACACAAACAAGTCCAGACATTCTTCGTCTTCTGAGACGCCATAGCCGTTTACCTGAATGCCCCGGCTCCGGTGTTGGCACACGACACCGTCATCAAATTCTCCAGCCTCGCGGAGGTAATCGATGTAAATCTCAGTGAAGGCGTCTTCGCGAAGCTGCTCTTTGCCCTCCGACAGTGAGATCACGGCTTGCTGGATGTCGGTAGCGAATGCGAGCAAGTCCAATTCATTGCCCATCTGCTGTCTCCAGGAGGAGCTGCCTAGTCTGACTGTCGCTAAGGGAAAAGGGCAAGCACTGAGCCACAATGATCGTATATGACAAGTCGCCAACCCCTGGTGGCAAGTCTTTCTCAGTCAGTCGGGGAAACCCAGGTCGGACTTCGAAGACCTCTATTTTTCGGACTGCGTAATGCCTTTCGTCATATCGGGACGCATGAGCATCGAGATAGCCGCTGTCCCGCAATAGGTCTTCGAGGAGATCGCGGCTGAAAACATCTGAAGCAAGGTCCTCACGCACTGCAGCCACAATCTCCGGAAGGGTCATACCACCGGACAGCAGAGGGTCAAGGGAGAAGTGGACAAGCAACAATCGTTGTAGATTGGCGGTGTCGAGCTGCCGTTCGCTCGTGATGAGGAGCTTCTCGTGCTGTTTTGAAATGGTGGTCTTGATCTCGACAGACAGAGTCGTGAATTGAAAATCATGAGCGGCCCTAGCAGGGCCCTTCCAAGCCCGAACGCTCCTACGCGTGCCCAGCTCAGGAATGAGCTTGTCTTTCAGAAACGTGAGTTCACCGAAGAGACCGCGTTGTGCTTCTTCGCTCAGGCCTTCGGGAGACTGCCGATCCAGGAAGCTTTGCCATTGTTGGAGGCGAGCAATAAGTGTTTCAATCAAAGCTGCATCGTCCGTTACGCGCGAAAGCGACCGAGCAACATCTTCTACAAGAGAGGTGAAGACATCCGCGTAGCGATTGTCCTTGAGCAACAACCAGAACGATATCTGGTCTGGAGGATCGTCCGGCAATTGCATTTTCCCAATCTCACAACCCCGCGCCCGCGGCAACTCTGTGACTAGTCCCGCCACTTTTTTCCCGACTCGGATTAGGAGCAGGCGGCTGCACGCCGGATGTTGCACCCCGACGAACAAGTCACATCTCGAATCCGGAAATATTCTCCGTCGAAGGATGCCCTCCCGTGGTTGTCCACCGCCGAGTTCAAGTTCGGTCCAGATTTCTCGGAGGTTCATTGGCCTCCAAATTCCTGTTCCCAGTAAACATTGTTAACCAGGTATTCCACCGGGAGGGCTTTTTCGCTCGCTGGGAAACTGAACGCAAAACCCATCAAGACTGATTCCGGCGCTGTCGGCAGGTCTGATTCGAGGGGATAAACGAGAAGAAGTCCGTGACTAGATTTGCGCTCTTCGCGGATGTACGGCCCTGCTGGAATATCCGGCGGCGTCTTCCGTTTATAGCTGCCAGGGTTGGCGTGAAAGTGCGCTTGAGTTCTCTGGAGTGCGTTATCGTATTGCTGGGCATCAAGGTCGATGTTCTCATCACTCGGGTTCACAAGCCGCCGTATCGAGTGCCTACCATCAGTTGGGGAGAGCGGCGATCGTGTGGTTAGTCGCACTAAGTATCTGTCAATCTTGATTTCCCGGGCATCAGCATTCGCATTACTCACGAGCGCAATAGTCCAAGAATTGAGTTCTCCATGTGCAAGTTGTGCTTGTACGTACTTCTTTAGTAGTCCGGCTGATGCACGAAGCGAATCTGCATGAGTGGTTATACGCGAAAGCAGATCGACGATCTGTGTCCCCGCAACATTCGGCCACACGTAGTTGTTGCGCTTCCGCCCCGGTTCGCCAAGCTCTCGGAGCAAGTCCTCAAAAGCAAGGAAGTTCTGGTCAATAACTGTGCGCGAAGTATTGAAGACAATGGTCTCCGATATCGAGTTCGCATAAGACAGCTTCATCGGGGTGCCGCTGCGCATTTTGTTAACGGCGGTGATAAGCAACCCGCTCGGATGCTGACGGACCCTCAGACCGTATTGTGTAGGCGTCCCGCCAATTGCAGCCATGTGATCGAACTCTTCTCGGAGCTCTTCGCTTGCTGCCGTAATGTGCCGATACCAGGTTACGAGATCGTCACTCGTGTATAGGCGGCACAGATCAGCGTATCCAGGTCTGAACCCGAACCACCTTCCCATCTGCATGAGGGTGTCGTACATGCGGGATGACCGAAGGAAATAACTCACTGTAAGACCTTCGAGGGTCAAACCCCGCGATAACTTGTCGCCGCCGATTGCAACAGCCCAAAGGCCGCTTTTGCTGTCTCCATAGTCGAGCGCGTCCGCTGCGCTGCCGTTAATCGTTTTAACTTGAATTCGAGCGGCGGCATCAAACAGCCTCTCTGAAACACAGGACCAGGGAACCGGGGTAATGGCCGGATCTTCCAAGCGTTCGGCTACGGCGTGAGTTGTGACAAGAAAATCCTCCTGCCAGAGTTTGCGAAACTGTTCGACGAGATCCCTTGCAGGAGCACTGTCTCGATGCTCCAGCATCTGCCGCAGGTATGTCAGTTCTTCTTCAACAAGTTGGCGAACCCTTTCCTGCACGGCGTTAAACCTGGTGACATGTACGAGCATCGAATGGTGTTGCTCCCCATGGCTGCGACACAACCGGGCTGCACCCGACAAGACGAACGCTCTAAGTGCAGTTCCGAGACTGGCCGGCAGATGGTCAACTACTAGATGTTTTTTGTGGCCAGTGGGAATAAGCGACTCAAAATCGTCGACGACTCGCACGATTGGAAGCCCAGTGTCTGGGCTTTCAGGGTCATTCGACAAACCAAAGACCTTAACGGGGCCGACATAGTTCGATGGGACTGGCAGATTCACGATGAAACTGCGAGGAAAGAGGTCCTCACCAACTTTATCGCTTTCGCCTTCGGGATGGATGAAAATATTGGCAAATGGCGTTGCGGTGTATCCGACATAAGCACTTTGTCCAAAGCCACTGAGAATCGCCCTGATCTGCCCGTTAATCGCGGTCACATCCTCATCCGGCAGGATATTTCCATCTTCGTCTCGCGGCTTTGGATTGGTGTTAATTGACGCATTGTCTGCCTCGTCGTCAATCATGAGGAGCGGGACATCCCGGACGATCCGTTTGCCTGTGCTGGAGTCTTTGACTCCCCGCACTGCAAGCGCCCAATTGACTAGGTTTGCAAGAACCGACTTGTGTTTCTTGACGACGAGCACGACCGGATCGCCGCCGGGAATGACTCCGATCTGACTCGCGACCGTCTTTTTGAAGTCACCACCGTCTTCGCTGCTTGTCAGCGAGTGGATGATCAGGAACTCTGCCCCCGGGACCGCGCCCGCTCCTATTCTCAGGTTTGTCTGATTAAACGCTCTCCACACTCGTGTGTCGAAGCCCAGAAGCCCTTCGTCAATTCGAAGCTGCGTCTGGCTCCGGAGGTTTTTATGCATCCCGGCCAGGACTATCACCAGTTTGTAACCTGCGTCAATTGCTTTGCTTATCAAACCGATATAGTTACTCGTCTTTCCAGATTGAACATGGCCCACAACAACCCCGCGCCTGTCCCAAGCCCCGGGGCGCGAAGGATCCTCAAGCTTTTCAACTATTAGATCCGTCAAGACCTCAAGGCTGTTTATCGTTTCCGGTGGCCAACCTTTTTCCTGCTCAAGGTAATCCACGTAGCGTTCCCAGAAGCGCCATTTGATCTGACTTCTCCGGTTAGCCAGCCAAGGTTCATGTCCCTTTGGATCGTCGAGAGTGGTGGCGCTTCCAACCCACACGTTAAACCTGGTTTCAAGATCTTTGGCGAGAGCTTCTGGATCAACACCATCGCCGGTTCCTGCAGCAACAAGGGTCTTAAGAACTAGATCAACTGTTGCCCGAATCTTCTCTAGCGTTGGCTCCGGCTCGACCTTCAACATCACTTGAGCCAATTGCCTTGCTTGGTTGTACGAAGGCGTCATTGCGGTCTCCGGGGGATATATCGCTCCAGCATCAGGGCGACAAGTTCTGGGTAGCTATTGAACGGTTCCATTACAGACGCCCGCTGGCAGGCCTTTTCGGGTGGAAGCCCCTTCTTAATAAGTGCGAGAACCACGCTGCTCATCAGCTCTGATACCTCCTTTGGAGGGGCTCCTTGAAAAGGTAGAGAGTGCGAGTCTGGAGCTTCCGCGTTATTCATTACGATGTAAGCGACGGGTACAGTCTCCTCTATCAATCGGAGCAGCAATGCCGTGCTCTCGCCGTGGCCATTTTGCTGTGCCAGCCACTGTTGGATTACCGGATGGTCTCTGTTGATCTCATAGAAAACTTTACCTTGGCGAACCTTTTTCAACCACACAAACATTTCTGATTGTGACGATTCCCGCGCGATGACCTTACCCCGGTGCCGATAAATCTCTGATGCTCGGGTCCTCGTAGCACTTGCGATGCGTCTGAAATCGTTACGCAGAGCGCCCGGTGGCCTGGCCCTGGATTTCTTTACGTCTATGTCCCAGTCCGAATCAGTGGTGTTCGGTATATCCACCTGTATCCTGGCTAGTTTGAAATGTTCCTCCTTTTGAAATCCAAGGCTGAGCCAGTCGCCGGCAACCAGGAGACGTCGATTGCGGTAAACGTAGAAGCCCTGCTGCGCATTCCATCCCTTTGGGCCCGCAGCGGCGCGATGCGTCGCCTGGTCAATCTTTGAATGGTGCGGCAGCACGTACGGCGTTACGACAATTTCAGAGCCATGCAGCTTAAGTAGTTCAGTTCCAAGGCGCTGCGTAGCCACTTCTCCGGCCAAGAATGGGTCCCAAGGCTTTATTTGTCTCCCGTTGAGCCAGAGTTTGAGACCACTTGGTCCTGCGAGGTACCGGTGAAAGACCATCGCTAAATGATGTTTTACGGTGTCGATACCATCCAAAAAACGGCGGTGCGCTGAAGTGTCGTCGCTTCGATATTGGCCAACGATCCGATCCAGCTTGCGCCAAACCACAAACGTGCCGTGTTCGGTCATTACGATTTCTTGCTGCAATTCGGGAGGCGCGAGATGCAGTCCCTTCAAGAGGCGCCACTCTGCCTTGGCCGAAACATAGTCCAGGTCCCATAAGCGACAAGATGGAGATGTGCCATCACGCTTCGAGAGAACAGTCAATGATCGGCACTGAGAGAACGAAGCTGTCTTGAGGCCCAGTCCAAACCGACCTAAGTCGAAGGACTCCCGTGCTTCGAGTGGGCTTCGACTACCAGGCCTCATAGCCTCTTTCAATTCAGCATCGCTCATGCCGCACCCGTCATCCTTTATCGACAAGGACGAATTTCCCCCATCCCACCAAAAATCAAGCCAGATATTGGCCGCTGAGGCAGAAATACTGTTGTCAATCAAGTCGGCGACGGCAGCTTCCAAGGTGTAGCCGAAAGCCCGCAGCGATTCGATCATCGCGCTGGCGCGAGGTTCAGCAAAGTCAAAGTCGGAATCTTCGTACGGCATGGCGCAAAAACAGAACTTGGCTTACTTGGAGGCAGGCCTGTCTGGGGTGTGTGGAAGGATAGATCAATTCAGCATTAGATTCAACAGTTTTGATGATAGGAAAAAGGCTTGATTCACGCTCTGAATATCTGACGCAACCTCTTGAGCAACGCGGTCGAATCCTGGGTCTCGCATTCCCAAATGATGTGAGCGTGCCAACCGAGTGTCCGCAGGGCCGCCACATTACGTCGGTCTCGAGCAACATTGCCCGCAAATTTCTCCTGCCAAAAGTGAACTCTAGATTTGGGGTTGTAGGCAAACTTGCAGCCGGGGTGACGATGCCAAAAACAGCCGTGAACGAAGATCACCTTGCGCCATTTCGGGAGCGTTATATCTGGCGAACCAGGCAGTTCACGAGCGTGCAGCCGAAAACGATACCCCAAGCGATGCAGAAATGACCGGACAGCGCGTTCTGGCACTGTGTCACGAGGGCCGATTCGCGACATGTTCCAGCTGCGGTGCTTCTTGGATAATCGATCCATTCGTGGGTTACTTTCGTCCCGGCTTTGACAACAGCTTATGTACGATTCGGGCTATCTTGTGCGCCAGCAGCGGCGGGACTGCATTTCCGACCTGCTGATACTGCTTTGTTCGGTGCCCAACAAAGTAGTAGTTGTCAGGAAATGTTTGCAAGCGGGCTGCCTCTCGGACAGTCAGACTACGGCACTGAGCTGGATCGGGATGAATGAAGTAGTGCCCATCTTTGGCGATGTGTGAAGTAATCGTTGTTGATGGCCGATGCTTTACCTGTACGCGAAACCGGTCTTTAAAAGCAATTTCATCCCCATTCTCAAGGTCTTCGATGTTCCGATGATTCGGGAGCAACTGGTCAGGGAAGTCAAGAAGATGTGGGGACCGCTTCACGCATCTTGCAAAGGAAATAGCAAAGAAATATCGCCATAAATCGGTCTTCATGTGCTTCCGGGCCGAATGATTGCACACACCGCCTAAGCGATGGTCGTAAAACCATGAGGCGTTCCAGTTTGGCTTGCGCGTGGATTCCACGAACTCGCCTCCCTGCGCTTTAATTGGCCTCAATTTGTCGGCGCAGGCCCGGATTTCCCGCCTGAGTTCGCGCGGCAGAGCGCCATTTTTCAACGGTTCAGTGTCCAAAAACTCCTGAATACGCATTTGCCACTGCTCCGGCGAATCCTTTTCTCTGGATAGGCGACTCCTGATCTTTGGCAGGTCTTTGATGGCTCTCCACATGGATATTTCGTTGCTGTTGCCCCGGAGCCGATCGGGAGAGCAATTCTGATCTTTTCTTATCCCCAACAAGATAAGGCGATGCCTTGCTTGCGGAATGCCATGCGTTTCGCATCGAATCACATAGTCCGACGGGAGCGGTTCAAGAGATGCGAAGAGAGCATTTGGGCTCTCGTACCTCGTGAGGGCGTGCAGCTCATACTCAAGCGCGACCGGTGGCTGACGCTCCAGCTCGGGCAGTGCTGCAAGAGGCTGTCTCAAATCCGCGAATATCCTGTCGATGATTCGTTTGCCATCCATCTTTGAGGACAGAATGCCTGTAACATTTTCCATAACAAAGACTGGCGGTTGGTGAGCAGCAAGGATCCGAAGATACTCTCGGTATAGGAAGTGCCTATGGTCTTTTTCGTACTTGCGACGATCTACGGGAATCATTCGCGACCGGCCCACAATTGAGTATGCTTGACAGGGGGGGCCACCAATGAGGATCCAGTCTTTGGCACCTCCCAGAGCAGAGCAAATCCGCTTGTCGATTTCTTCTGCCGAGAATTCGCGTTCGTTGCCAAGTTCAGCGCACCACGCTTCGCGGCCTGCACATTCGGCTTGTAAGGGGAATGCGGCGAACAAGCTATCGATGCTCAGCTTGCCGCGAAGACAATCGTAATACTCCTCGGGGACATTGCCTCCATCAAATTGGCGAAAGAAACTGCGGAGGCGGAGCGTCTTATGGGCCGCCTCATCTTTTTCGATGGAAAGAACAATCCTGAAAGCACGCTGCCCAGATTTGTCGTGGTACGCGCTAAAGCCTTCACCCAAACCACCAGGGCCGGCGAACAAGTCAATCACTGGTATCATAATGGAAAATCAAAGATACTAGGCTTGGCTTGAGCAATTCAAATTAAAGATTATTGACGGGTCTTCCCATTCCGAGGCCCCAGCGTCATGCGTGGCTCATGTAGCTATACCAGCCATCCAAATCCGGCGACATTGAGGGGTGCTGCCGATATTTTATTCCCTCTGCGATGGCTGCTCCAGCATCTCTTGGTCTGGCCGTCATGAGTTCACTCTCCCGCGACCCTTGCTCTTCGATCGATGCATTTGTCCTGCGGTCCACCCATCGCGGCCCCTACGCGTTCCCTCGTGAGATCGCGGCTAGTTCTTCGGGAGGGAGATAAGCGCCAGTGCGCGAGATTGCATTTTCAGCGCGAGACTCTGCATTCCTTCCGAAGCCTCTTGATCTGGCGAATCTCGTTTTTGTTTGGGTTCACAGTTCCCCCTCTTTTGCTACCCGCTCAAGCCAGCCCTCAATGTCGGTCTTCCTGAAACGCACGTTCCCGTTGATTTTCAAGATCGGGATGGGATTGTCCATCCGCGAACGGGACCGGGACCGCGTCAACGTATACACCTGACTGCGGGTCATCTTTAGAAGTGCCGCGAGTTCATTGATGGTGAGTATTTCCGCCATGATCCCCTGCTTATTCTTGTACCAGTTTGAGTTCGACTGATCCGTACGGACCGATCGGACCGAGATGCACTATGCCCCGCGCAACGAGATCGTCCACCAACAAACGGAACTCTGTGATTCCCCATGCACTACGTCGACGGTAGATTCCTGCGCCCCGCGCGATGGTTGTCTCCAATAGAGGACCGCCGCCCGTTGCCGCGAGTTCGGCCAATATCAAAGATTGCATCTCGTCTTGGGCTTGAGTCCGCTTCGCGAGTGGTTTTGGCTCCCTCTTCTTCATTATTGCTGAATCCATATAGGTCACTCCTTTTCTTTTCATTGCTGTTTAGAAATCTTTGTCTTCACTTGGCGTTTCCGACTCCCATCTCTTATGCATTTGGTTCACTTTTCCGAGCGAGAGATTTAACTGTTTGGCTACCTGTCGTTGCGGTGTGCCGCTCTCAAACCACGAGCATGCCTCAGCATATTTCGGATCGCCAGATCGTATATCTTTAAGAACCGGCGATTCGCCTGGTGGGGACAACAGTCTAAGAGGCGGAGGACCCAAGAGCTGGAAGGGTTTAAGGCCAGGATTCTTCATGCCCTGGACATATATCCGCATTGTTTCGTCGTTGAGATCAGGGTTGAGATTGGTCATGCGAAGACAGGAACGCAGCATTGCTCCGTAACCAGCAGAGCCGATGATGCTGTTCTGAAGCGTCCAGTCCTCCCTCGAATTCTTCGCCAAGTGAAACAATGCGATTACTGAGCGACAGCCGGCGTTCATAAGGTTGAATACAAGCTTCGCGAAACTGAGCGCCTGCTGATAATCATTACTGTCATCTCCCGGATTGAAGAACCCTTGGGTATCGAGTACCACTAGTCGCCCCTCCGAGCTGCGCAGCATTCTCGCATCATCGAGTGGCCAAACACCTTGGCTCATTGGGCGCACGAGAAACGCCTCGGAGTCACGTATCTGGAGCTTTGCCATGTAGTGGCGAACTTGGGCCTCATGCATTTCTGGCACGTGATAGATCACTGGTACAGGTGATTCAGGCCCCGGAAATCCCCACAGCCCTTGCCCCTCAGAGACTGCCTTGGCAAGCTGCATCGCGAACCATGTCTTGCCGTTGAATGAGTGTGCGGAGATGGCAGTGAGGGATCCCTCAGGAATAAGGCCGCCTATTAAGAACTTTGGAAGTTCTGTCGTCAGTTGTCCGAAGCTCTTGCAGCCTTCGCGCCAGGAGTCGGGATCCAGGTCTTGTGAGGGAATTGTGTATTTGTCGATTGACTTATAGATAGTGGAGTGAAGTTCAGATTCAGACAGTGGGCATGAAAATCTGCCATTCTCAGAATGCACCAACGCCTTGATCTCCTGTGCCGTCAACCCTTTCTTCGCGAGTTTTCCTGCATAACTGATCAGAGCATTGTTCCGTCCGCCTTCTTCCGACGTAGTCGCGGTAATGCTTCGACGAGAATTGGCCACATGGCGACGCCACACTTCCGTCGGATCAGCAGTGGGAATCTTGTTCCCAAAGAAATGGTTCCCGGTAACGGTGCAGAATCCACCTAAGAAGACCTCAACCGAAGCCCCGTTTCCCAAGTCCTGCTTCGCTGAGTGCTGCGGCAAGCCATCTACGGTACCGGCCTTCTTAAGAAATAGACGAATTCCTTTATTCGAGGGCGTCCGCTCCAAATAAGCGTTATCCTCTCGATATTTTTGGAGAATTTTCATCGCTTCTTCTTTGGGACCTGAGGCATCTATGGCGTCATCTAGGTCTAACGCCATGAATACCGAATGCTCGAACGCGAATCCTAGAACGTGTTGCGGGTGCTCCGCGCAATACGCCACAGTATCATCGAAGGAAGAAAGATTTTCGACCTTGTTCCAATCAATTGACTTGCCTGTCTTGGCAGATTTAGGGCGTTTTGCGAGCTTGCCTGGGCGCTGGGTGTCCGGAAACACCTCGGCCACCAGCCAGTGTGGTGAAGACTTGAGTTCTTGCGGAATTTTGGAATAGTCAGTCATGGGACCAGAAAAAAGTCTTAGCTTTTTCCGGTCTCGGCAGGAGTTTCACCTGGCAGACTGGGTGGAATCCGACTTACTTCCCCAAATCGAGAGGCGTGGCATTTGCTCATCGCCGTAACTTGGTGAGCGCCTTTCGGCGTTCGGTCGAACTACCTCCTTATAATGACATGATCGGGTAATTCTTCACTCCTAAAAGATCGTAATTTTGATTACCATCGTACGCCCCCTCCCCCACCCGTTCACGCGTTCGTGAGCGTTCGTGAGCAAAACGAACAAGAAATGCCAAGAGAGGGGGTCTGTAAGACCCCTCTTGGCGTTCACCGTTCATTCTTATAATGGGGATGAACATGAACGCTCCCGAATCGTAAGGTTATCGTGATGTCTAGGAGTGACTCGAAGGATTCTTTTCCGAGATCTCTTTTTTCTACGCACTTCATAACAAGCTCTTTGCCTCTAGTTAAAATTGCCCGACTCCGAGAACCGAGAGGAGTTGTTGGAAACAAAGGACTTGCCCCGATCTGGTGCATGAGCGAGTATGCACCAGATCCTAAGCCATTGAAAATAAAGGAGCACATTCCGGCCAGTAATCTCCGTATATTGGCCAGTAATCTCCATATGAACGACATGAACGACGGTTACGCCTGTCTTTGATCGGGCTCCACTGAAGGCCCCATAAGCGAACGTGGATCCACCGTGAGCCGCTTTCGGCCGATCCATAATCGAGGTGTTCGAGTCAACCGGAAGTGGTCGCTGCGGGTGTGGACAAAACCCCGTGGACAAAAGGGGGGTTATGTCCACAAGGGCGACTGCCTGCCCCAGATGGCCTTGTGGTTCATGAAACTCTTCCGAATTATTAAGAGTTGTTGAGGGCTAGGAGGGATACATGTTTCTGAAATATGACCGAGAAGAACTGTACCAAAAGATCTGGGAACGACCGCTCATCAAAGTCGCAGAAGAGTATGGTGTCTCGGCGGTGGCGCTGGGCAAGACGTGCCGAAAGCTTGCGTCCCTATGCCTGGTCGCGGATACTGGGCGAAGCTTGCGCACGGACATATTAAAGCGCGGAAGCCCCCACTGCCCAAACTTGACACGGTCCCAATCGTCTACCGGTCGTCAACAGCGAGCGAACCGGAGATCGCGGTGGCACCTGATCCCGAATTCGCGGCGATCGACCAGCTTCTGGCCTCCGGTGGGTTCAACCCACGACCGGCTGCAGAGGATGGGACACCGCACATATTGACTCGGCGCGCCAGGAACCGCCTTCGCCGTCGCAGACGAAAGGACGAGAGGGGAATGCTGTTGCCATCGGAACCCGGTGGTCTGGATGTGAGGGTAACGGCTGGCGCCGTAGACCGCAGCCTGCAGGTGCTGTCAAGCGCGCTGGAAGTTCTAGAGAGGCAAGGTTTCAGTGTTGAGACTGGCGAGCAAGGCGGGGTGGGTGCCAAGCTCAATGGTCAGATCGTCCTTTTCAGTATCGAAGAAAAAATCCACTCGGTTGTCAACCAGAAGCCGCGAGTTCCCAACCCAACAAGCCGGTGGGATTACGACAGGAGCGTTCGCTATGAGCCTACTGGAGAATTGACCCTCGCCATTCAATCTGCAGTTTGGCCGCCCCAAGGCCTCAGGAAAAGATGGGCGGATGGCAAGAAACAACGGGTCGAAGACCAAATCCCTGAATTCGTTGCCGGTGTGATGCGGATGGCAGTCGCGCTGCGACGAGAGGCTGAGGAACGCAAAAGACGTGAAGAGGAGAGGCAGCGGCGTGAGCAGGAGATGCTCAAGCTCCGGGAAGAAATTGAGGCGGAAGAGAAAAAGCTGGCGCAGTTCAATCAGTGGATCGACAACTGGGAGAAAGCCGAACGTCTACGCAGATTCATCGCTGTCTATGCCGAAAAGACTGCAAAGTGGGCGGTCGAGAAACAGCCGCACTACAAAGCGTGGATTGAATGGGCGATCCAGCAGGCCGACAGACTTGACCCATTCATTTCGGAAAAGCCACCATCTGTGCTGGATCGCAAGCATGAAGTCCATTGGTAACAAGTGATCGCAAGCAATCTCACTGATGCCAAATCAAAACCACTTTACAATCCGGAGAGCAGTTTCGAAAGACTGATCTCAAACCCTCTCGCAACAGTGTCGAGAGTAAGGATTGAGACGTTCGTTTTGCCCCGTTCCAGGTCAGCCAAAAAGCTTCTATCCACGCCGAACCTCTCCGCCATCTCGACTTGAGTCCATTCACGGTTCTTCCGCAGTTTGCGGATACGCGAACCGAGGCGGTCGAGCAGTTTCGAGCTTCTTGGGTGCGGCCGGGCCATGTACCGCAATCATCGCGTGTAGGCCGTACACCACAAAGCGGGTTTAAACTACAGATATTTTATCTCTGTAGGATAAAACCGACGATATAATTACCCGGAAGGGCGCGGATTGAAGTAGCGATTTCTTCACGCTTCGCGTTTTATGGGGGAGTGCAATGACGAAGATGGTTAAGCTCTTGGGGATTGTGGCGGTCGTGATGTTCTTGGGGGCATTTATATATTTCCGAGTAACCGCGCAGGCGGACAAAGAGCACGCTGACGAACAAATGGCGCGCCTTGATACTGAGATGCGAGCGCAAAATAGTGCTATTCAAGCAGACATCGATGAAAGCAAAGCCCGCCTAATCACGTTGAAACTGGGCGCGGTCGAGGGACTTGAATTTAGAAGATGTAAGGTCTCTCCTCCCAAGCTCGAAGAGAACCGAGCCAAATGCCAACGATACGACGAGTATCTCAAGAAGTGGAATGATGAGGAAAAACAGCACCCCACGTGGTAAGAAGCCTCCGCAATATCGCCCAAGCCTCACATATAAAAACTATAACGAGGCTCGATTCTCTGATTCTCTCCGCAATGCTTGAGCACATTGCCGACGCCGTAGGCGGCGGTCAAGGTCAATGGCATACCGCCGTCGAACTGTGTGCTATTCCAATTCATCTTGGTTAGCGCAAGTATCTCCTTCGCATGCGCCAAGGGAGTTTGGTCTCCGGCAGCGATCTTGATAGACAAAGGGCGCGGAACGTACATGCCGGGGTAGGTCTCAAAGAACGGAACGCTGCCTTTGGTGTACAAGACACCACTCCTTGCACTTGTTTGCAGGAACGTCCCGCGCAACGGAGGATAAACTCCATCTCGATACAACCGAATATCGGAATCGGTTAGATGCACAAGGTCGTGAATTGCAATTCTTTCTTCTCGAATCGCCCGATTCGCTCCAGCTTCCTCTTCCGGAGAGAACGGTGAACTCTTGTGAATGACAACGCGGGCTGGCAAAGTGAAATGAACATCCCGATATCGCGCCAGCGCATCCGCGATTAGCTTTTGGCAATCGTCGCCCGATAGATGGGGCTGTCGATCGTCCTTGGAAAGCGAGGCTGCACCGCCTCGTACCACGATCCCCTCACCCAGTTCGTTGAAGACTTGCGCCATGCTTGTCGTAAGTCGCGAACGGTCCAAAGTCTCATAGAAACTGATGCCCACGAAACACGCTGAGAGCTGCGCAGGATCGCGAACTAAGCGCCACGGCGTTCCGCCAGCCTTGTAATACAACGCAGAGAAGATGTTCCAAGCTCTTGTCGCTTCATCCTGCAGCGGTCGTGGTGTTCCTGCCCTCTTCTGCTTGCGCGCTTTCGATTCATCATAGGTGCCGGGCAAGATCAGCTGAATCGGAATACGAAATTCCATCGTGCGCGCCTTGAGCAAATGATGAAGATCTTTCCTTCCGGGACTCTTTTTCTCTTCCGAGAGCAGCTCGAGGAGGTCCAGCGGCAATGCACATATGATTACGTTTGGATTACTGTTTTCTGCAAGGAACTCAATCTCTTTGGTAAACAACGCAGCCGTCTGCTCAACGCGCAGCCCAATGCTCTCGAGCGTCCCCACTGTTTCGATTGCACTGCTCGAAAGGATCCTCGTCCGTGTTGGGTCGGTGGAGAATTCGGAGCAAAACGAGCTTGTTGATGTGACTGCAGGAAATGCCGGAAAGAGATTCGGCTGTTTAGTCTCCTTCTGCGCAATGCCGCGAGAACACTTCTCGATCCAGCGAGAGGTTCCCTCGACCGTCTCTGCCGTCCCGATTAAACCAATGCGAACTTCTTTCGGGGCTTTCGGAGCCTGCAGATCGAATGGGCCATAGTCCTTAATGCCGAATCGAATATCAACATGACGACTTCCGCCACCGAACTCAAGGTCCGGCTCCTCAAGAATCGACAGATTCATAGCTCCAGCTCCGTCTGCTCCTCTTGATCCTCTGCAAAAACTGTCTCCTGGCGGTCCTTCTCTTCGCGCTTTACCCAATCTGCGTCATCGAACCCGCTGTCTGCCGTGAACTGCATCAAAGGATAGAACTTTAGTAGGTTGTGCTGACTGAAAAGCGTTTCCTTCTGTAGAAACTCTGCCCACATCACAACCTGGCCGTGTACTGCCTGGTTGTTTTCAAGTCGCTTAATCCCGCTTAGTGCTTCGGCACTGAACCGACTGTCTCGGAACCCATCTTTCGTAAACCGATATGTCGGGGTGATCTGGAGAAACCAATTGTTATCTAATTCTAGGAAATGACCGAAGAAAGCAACGTGACGAAAATACGACGTTCTCTCAGGGTCAAGCTTTGACTGGTAACGTTTGAATACATCCCGGCTGGCATTCTTTCTTCGGCTGCGGTACCTTCGAGAACGGTCACTGAGATCGTCGCTAGCGCGATGAAAGTAAAATTTGTCCATATTTGAGAAGTGAATATCGTCCTCTCGCAATTGGTCTTGGAGCGTGACGTTCAGCAGTTCCACAAACAGCCGCTTCCGGTCAGTGTCAGATGTCATGGACCACTCGAATGTCAGATCAGACTCAACCGTGCCTTGTTCAGCGATCCCTTTCCATTGGGATCCGGACAGGTCGTAAAACGAATAGATAGTCGAATTATTGATAGTGAAACCACGCCAAACGTGCTTGCCCGATCCTTTCGCTGCCTCAAACAAGAAATCGAGCGCCTGCTTCCGTGAAGAAAAATGCGTGTGCGCGTGATAGAAACGCTCAGGGAATTGCGCAATGGGCAGCAGGTCTGTGAAAATCGTCTCCGGCTTCGGTGTCGCCCCAAGATATAACCCGCCGTCATTTGGGAGGGCGAGATTTCGCAGTGCAGTTTTCGCTGAAAGGTCGAAGGAATCCCGGGCTTTTACGAAACGGAGCTTTCGCGTAGCCCTTCGAATTGGATCTGAAAAATAATCTTTTACCGATAGCCAGTAAGCCTCCTCTGTTCGAGGCCGAGAATACACCACGACTACAGGAAGATTTCCCTTGAGCCAATACCGAAGGTCCCGTTCGCTACAAGCGAATGTGAGCTCGCTTTGTGTTTCTCCCTCGAATGCTCCGTCCGTTGCCTTACTCTGTACGGAAATGATGCAGTTAGTAACCTCGGAATCTTCATTTCGAATCTCCAGGCGTCCATCGATACCAGCTTCGACGCCACCACTTGGATACCAAAGAAATCCCATTTCCAAGATTCGACGTTCGACCAAATTGACCCCGCGGGAGCCAATCATGTCGGAATTTCCGATCTTTTTGGGTGCAGGCTGTTTCGGTTTCATTCAGCGTCTGTACTTCAGCCATTCTAGTGCATTAGATCTACTTCAAATCACATTATTCAACTACTTGAAGCCTGGAGTATCCCATCTGTTGGCTTGCCGCCGTAAGCTACTCTCCTCGCAACGCCATGAACGGGGCCCAGTAAATCGGATGATCAGGCGGTATGGCTCGTTCGGACGATTGACCGTTGCGCGTCTGCTTAAGTCTCCGAACCGCCGCGCCGAAGGCATCGCTTGGGGATTGACCTTGAGTGAGCATTCTATAAAACTCGGCAGTAAACGTTGTGGCGCAGTCTTCTACAACCACCCATAAGCTCCCAACCACGAAGCGCGCACCAACACGGAGGAAGCAAGAGGCTACGTCAAAAAGCTCAGAAGATCCGTGCCCTCCCATTGCTGTCTCACAGGCACTTAGGACGACGAGAGGTCGTTGCCGTAAGGCATGCATGGAGAGAATGTCATCTTCCGACAGCAAGCTAGACTTGCCGTCATCACCGACAAGCACAAGTCCAGACTGTCGAGCTCCTCGAACTCCGTGCCCTGAATAGAAAAAATGGTCGGTCTGCGGAAGGAGCTTAGATAGGCACGTAGGTGTTGGCGCGTCCTGTAACACCTTGATACCCTTCGCGGCATTGATTCCTCTCAGGTTCAAGGCTTCCACTCCCAACTTGTCGCCAACCTGAGCGAGCAGCGTCACCTCTGTTCCGCCTTGTTTCAGTTGTTGCGCTGCAGCTTCACATTCCTTGGCAGCTTCCGCAAGATCAGCTTCCACATCTGACACAACAAATAGAGCCGACGCAGGCCGTTCTGGTGTGCTTTCGTTGGGTGCAAGGACAGCAATGTTCGGCACATATGTGCAACTTCCAACGCTTTCCATCGCGCAGCGCCCCTCTGCCAGGGGGACGGCATGCAGCGGTAAACCCGCAAGTCGCCCTGCCGAGATAATGAGTTCCAAGTTCGAGTCATGTAGAGCGTTTAAGCACGGCTCCATTAAATTTACCCTGAGGTCTCCCAGCAGAGCGTCAGTCTGCTCAGCCCATCGGACACGAGCGTCCTCGCGTTCTGGTCCCTTAGCAGTGTGATAATCGATATAGGCTGATGACCACTGCCTTGCCCAGCGACGAACCTCGTTCCCTTTGAGCGGCAGAATATCTATTTTGAATCCGCTGAACTCGGCGGTTCCTCTCCCTCCCGCGAGGAAGATTACAGTGCCCCATCGACTGACGGTGATGTCGAAAATGACTACCGACGGATGTATGTCGAGGAACGCTTGCACAACTTCTATCGGAGGCTCCTCATTAAGTGAAGACGGCGGAGGGAAAAGCAAACGCCGTCGTAAGTCGATTGCTTCTAGCTGTTGGTGGGTCTCACGCATTTGGACGTCCACGCTGAGGTCAGGCCTCGCCTCTCTTGAAGCACGCCACTGTGCGCGTTCCGCAACTCTTGATTCGACTCGCAACTGGTCGACATAGTCCGTCAGGTCTTCTCCCACTTGCGCGCTGTGTCGCAATTCCTGAGAATGCGCAAGAAATTCCCGTCCCTTTGCCCGTGCCACAGCGAAAACAACATCGATCGTCGGTTCCTTCAGAATCGCTTGGCACCAGGCGATGTCCGCATACACACTCGAAAAACGATCTGAAACGGCATAACGCCAATCAACTGAATCCACCTGACTCCAAATCTGCTCGATCCAAGCAGTGGCGTCTGAGAGGGATTTCTTAGCGTCGTGAACCCTATGAAGTTTTCCATCGCTTTCGAATTGCTGAATCTGTAGAGCGGACAGCCGGCGCGCCGTGGTGATCGCGTTTTCATAATTTCCAGATTCGAGAAACTTCGCTCTAGCGATTTCGAAGTGCTTAATTGCCACTTCAAAATCTCCTTCAGCACCACGCAAAGCATGGAGTTCACCCAGGCAGGCCTGGGCTCGGGCGAAAGCCTGGAGATCATTCGCCTTTTCCAACAGCCCAAGGGCTTTGTCTGCTGTTGAGATACTCTCTTCAATTTCGGTTGGCGACCGCAGCTCTGGCACTTCAGAAACGAGCATCGCTGTACCCAATAATGCCTGACTGAATTCGCGAGGGAACCCCTGCAAAAGAGCCTCGCCTTGCTGATACGCGTACATTGCATCGCGTGCTCGCGATAGGTCCCCCGTCATTGAGTAGAGCTCGATATTCAGATGCCCGAGGTCAAGATAAATAATTCCGCGCAGTTGATCATCGTGTCCTCCTGCGAGCCGATCCAAGGCAGTATGCAGCGCATCAAGTGCGGACAGAAGCGATTCATAGTCATCGCCAACTTCTCTATGACGAATGATGTTGCTCTTCGCCAAATATGTGCTCGCGAGGGCGCGAACCACGAGGTCATTCTGTCTGTCCGTTTTTTCATCTGACGCGGTGTCCAACAAATCGATTGCTTCTTGAACCAGAGCGAGGGCTCGTTCCTGATTTGCTGCCCGTTTCCCTTCAAGCCGCTCGTTGAGATAAATCGCAAATGAACTCAGGGTGAGGGTCCGTCCTATGATGCTGCGTTCCATGTTGAACATCGTGAGAGCTTCTTCATAGAGGCCAATAATTTTGTTGTCGTCGGATTCGTCGCCCGCCGATTTGATTCGACTTAATGTGTTCGCATAGTCGGTTAATGCCCTGCCGCGTGCTTCCAACTCATGCTTTATCTTCGGAACGGAAAGACCACGCTCATATGCCTGAGCTGCCAATTGCTGCGCTTCTGGCTGCCAGATTCCTACGTTTTCTAAGAGTCGAGCGCGGGCAATCCAAAGATCCCTAGTCAGTCGAGGGGACGTTTCTAAATCAATAGAGGGCAGAATACCTTCAATCTTCTCGGCCATTTCGGCAAGGCGCGGAAGAGGATCAGATAAATATCTCCAATAGTCTAAGTAAGCTTTGGCGCATCTTAGGGTGAAAGTTCCGCGTTTATCGTCGCTGTTCCACTGCGCTGTGTTCAGCATGCCGCGGTAGCAATCGAGGGCCTGACGAATGATGTCGGCTTTGGAGAGACGCAGGAGATGCTCCAAGAATGCTGACGCGAAGAAGGTTTTCTTCGCTTCGTCATTGTCGCTGTTATCCCAAATCGTATGGGCACTGTCCGTAGCACTGAACATCGAGGCCTGTCGAACCGCATCTTCGAGAGACAATGTGCCCAAATCCACCTTGGCGGCGAGATCGGAGGCTAATTCTGCAAACTTCTTATTCACTAGGAACCACAGCTCAGCCTGCTCGGCAGTGCTCGGAATGCGAAAGACAATTTCAGCATCGCTGTTGGTTTCGCTTGCAGCCGCTTGCTTCAGCGTTGTCAGAACAGGGGCAACTTTGCAACAGAACCGGATATAGCTTGCCATCTGCGCAAAACTTTGCGCCGATGCATGATTCTGCTTCGCTGCGAAACGCGCCCGCTGATCCAAGAACTCATGAAAGCTTGAATCACGTAAGATTTCGCTGTGTTGAATTGTTTCAGCCCATACCTCTGGGGCCATCTTGTTTGCGCTCTGAATCATGAACACGGCAACGTAAATGTTGCTGAGAAGCTTCATCCCATGGCGGAGGTTTTCGAGCCTTGCTGTTTTTTCGTCGCGTAGAGCATCAAGCCAGAAGGCTCCAAGCAAACGGTTAAAGGTCGCCAAATGACAAGCCGGATATTTCTGATAAAGAGCAACGAGATCGGTTACGTTTTGGATAGCCGCGAAACTATCGACGAAGTTGTGAACTTTATCAACCTCATCGGCGATCTGACTGAGCTGGTTGGAGAGGCTGGGGTTGATGATTGTGACTGCCTCAGTTTCGCGTCGCAGTTCTGCGGCAATGTCATCAGCCCGCGCTGCAGCTTCCCGCTCCAGGATCACCCAGACGTCATGTGGTCTAGGCGCGTCCCAGAGTTGTTTTAGAACCTGTTGACGAAAGGAAATCGATTCACTCATGAAGCCTTACACGTTCCCCGGTGCCACTCCATTTTAACTAACGGCTCGGGATGCATCTTTTCTGGCGAGCGCAAGATTTCTGTGGAAATCATTCATTGTATCCGGGTAATCTGAGTGGCATCAGACGTGTCCCAAAGACACCTCAAGGCTATGGCCCTTCCTGCGTCGCGGCCTCCAGCATTTTTAGTCCGCCGGCAAGGGCAGAACGATCCGCTTTGATGTAAGCAGTCATCGTTACGCTCATGTTCCGATGGCGCAACAGTTGGCTCGCTGCGATCGGATTGCCAGTGAGCTGGGTTAAGACTGTCGCGGCAGTCCTGCGGCCTGCATAGAGCCCCTTCCAGGCGGCCCCTTTCTTCGCGAGGGTCGGCCTGATCCGACCTCTGCAGAATTCTCGAATGTCGATGGGCTTGCCCTTCCTGTTCTGAAAAACCCATCCTTCGGTCGGATCGCCGCATTTTTTCCTCCATGCAGCGAGCGGGATCGCGACAGGCGAGATGAGAGGAAGGACAGCGACGGACTCGGGCGTCTTGGTTGGACCAGCAATCCCACTCAGAACGGCCCTCTGGATGTGCAGGCTGTGCTCGGAACAGTCTTCCCAACGCAGGCCCGTGATCTCGCTCGGTCTGAGGCCTAGGAATCCAGCGAGGGCCATCACGGTCTGAGCAGAGGGATCGTCCGACAACGCCGCCATGATGCTGGCAAGCTCCGCGAGCGAGTAGTGCGGGCTGTTCGCCGGTGCCTTCGTCTTTGCGAGAATCTTCGCGTCGCGCATTGGGTTGTGCTCCACGTGGCCGAGCGCCGCAGCGTGCGAGAAGACTCCGCTCATTAGCGAACGAACGTGATTAAGCGCGTTGCGGCCCAGACTCTCTGAGAGTTTCGTGAGAAAAGCCGTAGCGCGAACCGGCCTGTACTCGGTGAGTCGCAAAGACCCCAAGTGCGGCTTCAGGTGACGCTGCCAGAGATCTTTATAGGAGCTTACTGTGCTCGCGCGCAGGTGCTTTTCCGCGAACGGCAGATAGGTGCCGGTCCAGAACTCTGTGACGGTCGGCGAGTCAGATGAAGTCTCTTCCCGCGAATTGACCTTCAGCATGAACTCGTCGAGCTTCAGTCTTACGGCCTTGCATTTTTTCGAGTGACGTTTGTCATCCTTTTCGCAGAGCGGCTCGGCCTTCTGTTTGCGCACACTGTCTACTGTGGTGTAATACCGTACATAGAAATGGTTGGACTTCTCGAACACGTGGCCCTTCTGGTGTCTGGTTCGTTTCATGCATATTATTTTGTCGTGCACCAAGCGAACACCCAGAAGATTATTGCCACTCAATTAAGTTCTTTGTTTTCATAGGCATGGAAGCGCATGGGGTCCGGTGACCCTTCCGGTCTTCAAAACCGGCGAGAGTTAGCTTTGCTGGCTCTGGTGAGTTCGACTCTCACACGCTTCCGCCATCCAGCCGACAATCAGCCATGATTTCGATTGTGAGCAAAGGTAATCTAGACTTGCCTTCATCTACTCTGCTTTTCACATACCGTAGAAAAAACCTGCTGCTAACGTAATCAAAAAGCTATAAACCGTACACAACCGCAGCTTCCGCCTCTTCCATCTAAGCAAATACCGCCATGTCCCCGTTCCCCCTGTGGCGCAGCATTCAAACCGAGGAACTTCCATGGAAGGCAGTACGCCAGGAACGGACCTTCAGCCAGGTGAGCTTTGTCCCCAGAGTGGTCTTTATCTGGTTATTCATCAAGCGCACAGGCTCCCTCACAAAGTCGTGATTTCTCACGGCGATTTATTGCCATCATGCCGCCACTGCGGAGAAGCAGTCCGCTTTCAACTCATCATGGCGACCGGAGCTGAAGCCAGCGCTCGCGGAGCAGGGCAGAGTTCCTAGCTTCAGGCGGATTCCAGTGAGCTAAGCAAGATGGACGTTTGACTCAGCGTCCTGGGTAACGATTCCTTCTGGTAACCGGCCGCCGTTATATTCGGCGAGCCGGTTTTTCCATTTCAGAAAATCGGTAATCGTCTGCGGCTCAATCCTCACCTCAACGCGGCGCAGGCTGGCCAGGAGCAGGTTCATCTCCCACATAAATCCAGCTTCACCTCGCTGTGATTGCCGGCAAGCTTTTACCGCCAAACTGATTTCGCGCCCTTTGTATTCCAGCAGCCCCCATTTTTTTGGCAGCTCATGAGCGGCAATCAGCCCTTGCGGCACCAGATAAAAACGTTCGCAGCCCATCGCCAACTCGGGATTTTTGCGGAATGGTTTTTCCTGATCGGCAAAAAAATCGGCTCGGGAGATTTTGCATTCAACCACCACAGATCGGCACGTGCCCTTCCACCCGATCACGTCAGGCGTTTCTCCGCTGGCGCAGGATTGTTCAGAAAGTACAATGCCACAACGATATCGGGTGCGAAGCCACTGCTCGGCAAGCCGGACAAGCTGCTGATGAGTCATGCTTGATGTTGTAACGCAGAACGGGCTGTGAAAAAAGTATCTTTACCGGCACAGCTCAAAAATTTATCGCGGATGAATGGGAATTGTGCGGCGTTAACGATTCAACTGGCTGAAGTACATGCGCGTGTCATATTCAAACCAGACTTTATTCTGCTGCGCGTGAGCGCGGAAAATGCGTTCCAGTTCTTTCAGCATTGGAGCATGATTTGCATGTTCCTCCAGCGGGCAATAAGAGGATGAAAGCAGTCGCCCTTTGAGCCCCGCAAAATCAAACTCCTGCCGATGCTGAAATACACGCTCCTTGAACTGCCTGCCGGCAAAAAACTCATGAGCGACAATCTCTGTCCGTCCATGGCGTTTCTCTTTGTACTCAGGACAATAGGTATGTAACATCCGGTCATATTCTTCCAGGAATGCTGTCCCCAAAGTGCGGCGTTCATTCCATACCAGCATGCACCAGCCCTCCGGTTTCAAAATTCTCTCAAACTCTTTGGGCGCTTTTTCTGTATCAACCCAATGCGCCGCCTGCGCCACCGTAACAAAATCCAGCGATGTAGAAGGTAATGTGGTCTGCTCCGCAGTTCCGGCAATAAAAGTCAGATTTGGAAATAATTCCTTCAACGGTGCGCTGGCGGCACGCATCGCAGCGTTCGGCTCCACGGCAAAAACGCGATTGCCGTTTTCCAGCAGTAGACGCGTAAAAATCCCGGTCCCAGAAGCCACGTCAGCAATTGCGTGCTCTGGCCGCAGCCCGCATTCGCTGCGCAACGTGTCAATAATCTCCGGCGGATACGAAGGACGATATTTAACGTAATTATCAACGCGGTCCGTGAACCGCTCAGTGGAAAGTTTATGCATGACTTACTATGATGCCACGTTCGCATTGATGCCTGCGACCACAAAACCACGCCTGGCATTACAAGATCACAAAGCAAAAAAAGAGAGGCCGCCTTTTTTTGCGGCCTCTTTTTCAGTTGACTAAGCGATTGCAGCTTTTATTACAACGCCAGGTCTTTACTCACAGGTTGCGGGAGATCCACCGACCAGCATTTCGCAGAACTTGGTCATTGGCGCTCCGCCACTGGCTCCCGTTGCCGGGATAACCATGATTTGCTCTGACATTACGCCGTTAGACATCGAAGTGCCGTCAGAAACCATGAGTGATGGGTGATCGAAGGGCGCGCTCTGGTTGCGCACGCGCTCATCGGTCAGGGATTTCAGGAAAGCCACGACCGCGGCCTGATCGCCGGAGTCAAAGCTTACTGGTTGAAGTTTCGGGTCCTGATCAACCGTGCGGAAGTCTCCACCTCGGCTGTAGAACTGGACCAGCTGTTCAAGTGTCGCCTGTCCGCCGTTCAAGAAGAAAGGTGCGGTCAGTTCGATGTTGCGCAAACTGGGTGTCTTTACAGCTCCGCCAACTGCAACCGGTGCGCCGGCTGGTACTGAAGTTCCAGTCACTTGTCCCAGTGAGGCGAGTTGCGCCACAGAGAGAGAAGCCAGGCCAGAAGGATCAGCAGCAGCAATGCCGAGATCGTCGTCCGTAGGACGGAGTCCGATGTTGTGGAAGCCGATATCGTGCCAGCGTCCGCCAGAGAGTTGCTCAACCACTTGTCCGCCGTGTAGCTGAATGTTGGAGACAGAGGCGTCAGTGAATTCAACGCCGTTGTGACAGTTGATGCAGCCGCCTTTGCCTTCAAAGCGGTCCATACCGGTCTGCTCAAGTGAGGTCAGAACGCTACGGTTGCCGTCCATGAATTGGTCAAAGCGAGAATTGTCTGACACCAGCGTGGACTCATACATCTGGATAGCAACGCCCCAGAACATTGAGAAGTTGTATTCCATCTGTGAGTACTCATTGGTGTTTTGCGGAGTGCCGGTATGCAGCACGTTGCTGTTGATGTCGACCACCGCGTTGGAGTTCCACCACTTAGGCTGGAACGCAGCTTGGATCATGGAGACGTAATCCGTGTTCAAGCCATTGCTCGGAGCTGCGCTCAGGCTGCCCAGAACGCTGTCATCGGCTGCCACTTGCTGCAGGGCCAAGGGTGCCACTGTGAGCATCTTCTTGCCCATTTTTACGAATGGACGGCCCGTAGCAGACATTTCCGTGTCGCTGCCCGGAGGTCCAACAGCCTGCGATGCCAGAGCTGAGTTTGAGAGACGCAGAGTAACTTCGATCGCTGCATCAATATTGTTTGGATCTGTCTGGAGCAGATGTGCAGCAGGATCGCCGGCGCCAAAAGGATCCACGCCGTTAAAGGTGCTCTGCGCGCGCCCGTCCCAGAAATTGCGATAGTTGAAGACCGCGTTGATGACTGTTGGAGCATTGCGCGGCGTTGAGCGGCGCACGTTCATCATGTTGCCGCTGCCATCAGCAACGCTGAAGACCGGATCAGCAACTGCGGTTGTGTCTTCGGCGCCTTGCCCGAGGATCACGTCATTGAAAATTGTGTGAGACACACCTTGTGAGCCAACAATGTTGTTGTTGTCGCTGGCCGAGGTGTGCAGCGGGAAGTCGCTCAATGCCAGAGCGTAGTTTGGTCCAAACCCAGAATGGAATGTGTTGGAGTCAGCTGCTGCGTTGCCGTTGATATCAACACGGCGCTGTCCAGGATTGGTTTGGTTCCAGGTCCGGCTGTCTGCGCCGGCATTGAAGTGGCAGGTCGCACAGGCTGTTTTGCCGTCGCTGCCAAATTGCATTTCCCAGAAGAAAGCTTTGCCCAGGGCGATTGCAGCTTGCTTGTTCGCGATGAGGTTAGCAAGTTCCGCTGCTGAAGGACCCGGGATAGATGCGGTCTTCAGCGAGCCAAGGCCGCGACCATCATGACCACCGCCGTTGTTGCCGCCGCCATTGCCACCGTTCCCACCTTTTCCGCTGCCGCCGCCATTGCCGCCTCTTCCACCGCCACCACCATCGTCACCGCCACCAATTACGCCACCGCCTTGGTTTCCGTTTCCATTACCGCCGTTGTTGCCGCCGTTATTACCACCATTACCGCCATTGCCACCACTTACTCCACCGCCATTATTCCCACCACCATTGTTTCCGCCGCCGGTGCTTGAACCGCCACCACTGCTGTTGCCACCGCCAGAGGAAGAATTGCCGCCGCCATTGCCTAATGACCCGCCGTTCTGGCCGCTTCCGCTTTGAGCTCCACCAGTAAAGCCGGCACTTTGGTTCTTGCTGCCCGGCATTGAGCCGCAAGAAACACTGAAGAGTGTGAGCGTGCAGGATAGTGCCAGCACGATCGACTGTTTCAATTTGTTTAGGGAAACCATTTAGAGCGCTCCTTGTTATTGCTCTAAGACCAGCAAAATGGACAAGGTGCAGAAAACGGAAAGATTCACTGCAACGAACAGGTAAGAAACTGGATTAACTTATGTAGCCAAGGCTCGGAACCAGTCTTTCCTTACATACGTTCAGTGACCATCAGCGCCGTTTTGCACCACGGACACATGCGAAGGTCATTAGCTTGTGGCTGCAAAGGTTTTCTGCCGGCAACCCGCCCCGGCAGACGTCCAGAAGCATCCACCCGTCGATTCCTCCATAGAGTGCACGTGGCAACTTAGGCGATCATTAATTGCGAATTAAATACTTTAATAAATTTGAAGAAAGCTATATTTTTGGCGATAGACCCATGCACACGCCTAAAAAGTGCAAATATCTGCATCGGATTTTGAAGGATTGTTCGTGGCCCAAAAGGAAATAAAGCAGAAAATAAAGAGGATAGGTACTTAGCCGCGATCAGCCTCAGTCATTAGCTTTCCCAGACTGGCCTTGTGTTTATCTTTTTTGCGCCGCTTTTTATTCTCCGCGCGCTTGACCGGCGGAGGCGTTCCCAACACAGCACGCGAGGCTTCTTTCACCATGCTGGTGGCCCGTAGCTTTTTAAGCTTCTTCTTTTTCGGCATCAGCGCTATTTAACCATGAAGCTCTGGAGTTCCCACTGAAAATCACTCTATTGCTTCATCAGTTAACCCTCGGATCGCACTATTTCTGTTTTTCCCGGCCTTCGTGGTTGATAATAGAGGTGATGGACGAGCGCGATTTTTTCGACGAAAAAGAATCCAGGAAGCCCCATACCCTCACCTGCCCGCATTGCCGCGAGGCCGGCGAATATGAGCTTGCCTGGCTGGTGCGTACAAAAAAGAAGCAACTTCCCGGCCGGGCAGACGAGCGCGATCGCGCCAAATTCGCCAAGGCCCAGTCTTATATGGTTCGGCGCGACGATCAGGTCATGTGCAAGAACATGCGTTGCCGCAAGCGTTTTGAAGTGGCTGGAGTGCAGTCCGTCGCATTTCTGAATTAAATCAGATCAAGCAGAAAAGCCATACGGGGATTCGCCGCGGGCTTATGCCATAACGTTAGGCTGTTTTTTGGGATTTACCCTGGCTGATCTTCTGTACGCTTTCGTATTCTTTCGCCAGCGCATTCTCAATTGGCTCTGATTGCCTCTCACCGCGTGCTACTCTGCTGACAAAGCTGCGGTGCACACCCAGGCGGCTTGCCACACGGGTGTAAATTCCACAAACGCGGTCCACCAGTTTATTAAGGCTGTTCAACTTGCGTGTTGGAGCGATCTGGCCTGTACTACGGTTCTTTCCTGTCACTGATAAACTTCCTTGTAATAATTAGATTGTTGGATGCGTGAAGATTTCCCCGCGTTTGCCGCGATTCCAGTGCACAGCAGCAGCTCTCGATTTTGTCACGCTTGATGCCAACCTTCGCTGTACACGGGCAATCTCATAAAAGTAAAATCACTGGTGGATAGAGTCTTGGTCAGGACAAATATGTTTGGGAAAAGTCGTGAGTAGATGAACCGGAAGACTGAAGCCTGGAATGTAAAAGACTGGATTGAAGAGCACCGCGAAGACATGGTCGATCACGACTTGGAGAAATCCGGCCTGATTGAGATATTGGACAGGATCCTGGACAAAGGTATTGTGCTGGAACCCTGGGCCCGTGTGGTTCTGGGAGACATTGATTTCCACGGCGAAAGCGACCAGATTGTTCTGGCTCCTGAGCGTCGCCGCAAACCTTTTCTGGTTCGCAAACGTGCCGCGGGATATTGGAGATAATGTTCCACGGCCTTAATAGATAGTCAAACTTACCTTTAAGCCTCCATCAATATGAGTAATCCGCAGCATGCAAAAATCTGAATGCGGCTTGCTCTCCACGATTTTGAGCTGCCTGTAGATTTCCTGATGCTCTGTCTCATTTTCCAGCTCTCATTTATACTTACGGGTTTGCCCGGCACTCACAAGTGCTGACATGGTTCTCGTAAATCGCATCTAAGTTGTTGAATAGGAACTACTCGACTATGAAGATTCTGGTCTGCATGAAGCAGGTCCCTCAAAAAGACGCACCTCTTAAACTCAATGAAAGCGGCACATGGATCCGGGATGACGTCTCTTACGAAGTCAATGAGCCGGACGCCTATGCCCTGGAAGAGGCACTTCGCCAAAAAGAGAAGCATACTGGTGAGGTGGTAGTAATCACCGCCGGTCCGGCGCGTGCGCAGCAGGTGCTGCGTGAAGGCCTGGCTAAGGGTGCTGATCGTGCCATTCATCTTGAAGATAACGGGTTTGTCGGTCTTGACGCCTTCAATATGGCTAAGGCCTTTGTCGCAGCCATCAAAGACGAGAAATTTGACCTCATCTTCACCGGTCTCCAGTCAGACGATTATGGCTATGCCCAGACCGGCGTGATCATGGCGCAACTGCTGGGCTGGCCGCATGCCACCATTATCATGGAGATCCAAAAATCTGATAGCGGCATCAAGGTGAAGCGTGAATTGGAATCCGGATTCTTCCAGAATGTCAGCTTGCCGCTGCCTGCCGTGCTGACCATCCAGTCAGGCATCAATAAGCTGCGCTATGCCACGCTGCTCGGCATCAAGCAGGCCAAGAACAAGCCGCTCCGCAAGGTCACGCTGGACGAGGTGAAGTCCGCGCTCGGCGACAATCTGCAAAAGATTGAGAAGCTTTATATTCCGCAGAAGACCAAGAAAACAGAGATGCTGGAAGGCGCTCCCGGTGAGATCGCCAAGAAGCTGGTCGAAAAACTGCGGAATGATGTCCGTGTGCTTTAGTTGGTGCGGACAAGGAAACGGTTTTGAAGGGAGTACATTATGGAGCGAATCGATTACGACCCTGAAGGTGGAGATTATAAGCCAATAACCGAACATGAAACCGGCTCAACTTTTATTGTGGTTGGCCTGATCATGTTAGCTGCGGCCTTAGGTTGGCTGCTGTACGTTGGCTGGGACATTCGTGGCGGTGGCGGCCTGATGGAAGGAATTTTCACGCTGGACGTATTGATTGCTCTGTTCCTGATAACCCTGGGATTTATCAAAAAGAAACGGCAAATAAACTAGATGGCAGACACAATTCTTGTAATAGCTGAACAACGTGAAGGCAAGCTGAATCGCGTCTCATGGGAAACCGTGGCCGCAGCACAGGCAATCGCAGCTGAAACCGGCGCAACCGTGGAAGCAGCCGTCTTCGGCAACAGCATCGGCAGCATTGCCCAGGAGATTGCCGGCAAAAAAGTGGCTAAGGTGTATGCCATTGAATCGCCCAAACTGGCCACATATGAGCCGGATGGCGTGGTAGCTGCGCTCAAAGACTTCATCAACCAGAAGAAGCCCACGCTCGTGCTGATGCCGCACACCTACCAGGTGCGCGACTTTGCGCCGCAGTTGGCTACTGCGCTCGAACGCACGTTGATCAGTGATGCTATCGGCTTCCGCAAAGAAGGCGAGAAGCTGCTCTTTACCCGCCAGATGTTCCAGGGCAAATTCGCCGCAGACGTTTCCTTTGCCTGCCCGGCCCCACATTTTGTGACGTTTCAGAACGGCGCTTTCCGTGGTGACAAGGCTGAAGCCGGTGCCTCCGCTGCTCCGATTGAAACCGTGAACGCGCAAATTGGCGACGGTGTGCAGCGCAATCAGCCTGAAGATCCATTTAAGGAAGCTAAACAGGCAGTCGATCTTACGCAGGCAGAAATTATTGTCTCTGTCGGCCGTGGAATTAAAGAGCAGAAGAATATTGAACTAGCCAAGGCCCTGGCCGATGCCCTCGGTGGCGAGATTGCCGCGTCGCGTCCCATCTGCGATTCCGGCTGGCTTCCCATGGACCGCCAGATCGGCAGCTCAGGTCAGACCGTTTCACCCAAGCTTTATCTGGCTGTCGGCATCAGCGGCGCCATTCAGCACATCGTCGGCATGAAAGGTTCGCGCAGCATCATCGCCATCAATAAAGATGCTGAAGCGCCAATCTTTGAGATTGCCGATTTTGGTGTTGTAGGAAACCTGTTTGATATTGTTCCGGCCCTGACTGAAGAAGTGAAGAAAGCCAAGGGATAGATTGCCAGAATTGCCAGCACTGCCAAAAGTGAAAATTGTAAGACTATGCAACTAGCTCGCTTTGATCCCGTTTTCCAATTGGCAATTATGGCAATTATGGCAATCCAGATGACTATTTTGCAGTAGAGATCGTTGATGCAAACACAATGAGTGCTAACTGATGATTGTTTTCCGTAAACCTCTTGAAGGTGTTGAGCGTCCGCAGATGGAAGCGGATGTAACCATTGTGGGCGGCGGCCCTGCCGGTCTGGCCTGCGCCTTACGGCTCTCGCAGTTGATCGATCGCCATAATCGTCGTCACCCTGACGCGCCATTAAGCAAAGAAAATATCTACGTCCTGGAAAAAGCGCGTGAGATGGGGCAGCATTCTCTTTCCGGCGCGCTGCTTGATCCTCGCGCCATGGACGAACTTCTCCCTGGCTGGCGCGAGGAAGCGCCGCTTGACGCCGAAGTTGACCATGAAGACGTTTATTTTCTCACTGAAAAAGACGAGTATCGTTTGCCGTTGACTCCTCCGCCATTGCAGGACCACGGCAATTACGTGATCTCCATCAACCGCTTTGTGAAGTGGCTGGGAGAAAAGGTTGAACAGGCCGGCATCACGGTCTTTACAGGCTTTGCGGGATCAGAGCTTTTGAGCGATGGCAATCAGGTCACCGGCGTCCGCACCGATGATAAAGGTGTCGACAAGCAAAACCAGAAAAAATCCAACTTCGAACCCGGCTATGACTTAAAGTCCAAGATCACCATTCTTGCTGAAGGTCCTCGCGGATCGCTCACCAAACAGCTCGTCAACAAATACAACTTGCAGAAAGACCGCAATCCGCAGGTCTATGGCATCGGCGTGAAAGAGCTGTGGGAAGTTCCTTCCGGAGCAATTGGAAAAGGTCAGGTGATTTACACCATGGGTTGGCCGCTTACCACCAAAGAATATGGCGGCGGCTGGATTTACGGATCAAAAGGCAACGTCGTCTCTCTCGGCTACGTGACAAGCCTTGATTATCAAGATCCGCGCCTTGATCCACAGCGCGTTCTGCAGGACTTCAAGTCGCATCCGCTCATCACCAGTCTGCTCAAGGGCGGCAAGATGATCCGCTACGGCGCCAAGACATTTCCGTATGGCGGCTGGTATTCCATTCCGCCTCTGGCCGGCAACGGCTGGATGATCATTGGCGACTCCGCCGGCTTCGTGAATTCACAGCGCCTCAAGGGCATTCATCTGGCCATCAAGACCGGTATGCTCGCGGCGGAAACTGCATTTGCCGCGCTGCTCAAAAATAACTTCAATTCTGCGCAGCTTGGTCATTATCCGGAGAGCGTTGAATCCAGCTGGATCAAAGACGAGATGTGGGAGGTCCGTAACTTCCACCAGGGCTTTGAGAATGGCCTGATTCCTGGATTGATCAACACTGCCTTGCAGCAACTCACCGGCGGACGCGGCTTGCATGAAATTTATCCCGCACATGCCGGCCACACGCGCATGAAGCACCTTGATCAGCTTCCCGCCGATGGTGGCAATCGCAAGCATCTGCTGGGCAAGGCCCGCGGCGACGGCAAGCTGACCTTTGACAAGCTGACCGATCTCTACCATTCCGGCACCAAGCATGAAGAAGATCAGCCTTCACACCTGATCATTGCCGATACCAATATCTGCAACACGCGATGCGTCACAGAGTTCGGCAATCCCTGCCAGAATTTCTGCCCCGCCAACGTCTATGAGATGGAAGATGACGCGTCATCGCCGAAAGGCAAAGTGATTCATCTCAATCCGTCAAACTGCGTTCATTGCAAAACCTGCGACATCATGGATCCCTATGAAATCATCACCTGGGTTCCACCCGAGGGCGGCGGCGGTCCGAATTACGACGGTATGTGATATTTTTTCAACCGCAGATGAACACGGATCGCGCAGCTAAAATAGATCATGGAAATCCGCCTTCTCACCGCTGACGATGCTGAAGCCTGGTGGCATCTGCGTCTTGAAGGCCTGCGCAATGATCCCGCTTCGTTTGCCGATTCAGCCGAGGAACATTCAATCAAGGGCACTGACCTTGCCCGGGAGCGCCTCAGCGGTGATCCAGCGGAAAACTTTGTTCTTGGAGCATTTGCCGACGGAAAGCTCGCAGCGGTGTCTGGCTTTTACCGCCATACCCATCTGAAAGAGCGCCATAAAGGGACCATCTGGGGCGTCTATGTTCGGCCGGAATCTCGCGGCAAAGGCGTTGCTCGCGCACTGATGCAGGAGATCATCAGCAAAGCTGGATCAATCAATGGCCTGGAGCAAATCCTGATCGTGGCGTCCGCGCATTTGCCTGCACGAAAACTCTATGAAACGCTCGGCTTCCAATCCTATGGCATCGAGCCACGCTCGTTGAAAATCGGCTCGGAATATGTGAATGACGTGCTGATGATTTTGTTCTTATAAACCGCCATAAATAGGCGATTTCATTCGAAAAAACGCCTTTGATTCATTCTTCTATAATAGAACCATAGGTTTCGACCACCTCAGCCTGAGGCATACCTTGGCTGCCGTGGCGGCTCCTTGCGAAATGCAGGGACGAGGGTTTGGAGCGGAAACGCCCGGGCCTCCCGTTTGGAAAGGAACCAGAACGCCGCTGTGCGTTTCCTTCCTTTCTTTCTCTGCATAACAGAATCACAACTACAGATGACTCTTCTTCAGGACAAACACGGCAGAAACATCACTGATCTGCGGATCAGCATTACAGACCGCTGCAATTACAAGTGTGTCTATTGCCGTACTGGAAATGACGGTGCACAGTACGCAGAGCTTCCATTTGCGGATTATCTGCGCATGGTCCGCATCTTCGTCAGCCTGGGGATTGAGAAAGTCCGGCTTACCGGGGGCGAGCCTCTGCTGCGCAAAGGAATTGTTGATTTCGTCCGCGATCTTGCCGCTCTGAGGACGCATGATGGCAAACAACTCGATATGGCGATCACCACCAACGGGCACTTGCTGGCGGAGATGGCCCAGCCGTTGAAAGATGCCGGACTCCGCCGAGCCACCATCAGCATGGATGCAGTGGATGCCGAGAAATTCTCAAGGATCACGCGTGTTCCCAACGGATATGAAAATGTCCTTGCCGGGATCAGGGCAGCAAAGCGCGCAGG